>CETK01158805.1_pt1 | contig 11961 bp, 12 predicted proteins | sample 361431 | NCBI WGS metagenome assembly CETK01 (sample SAMEA2622452, study PRJEB7988) | marine metagenome | biome: marine biome (ENVO:00000447); feature: surface water layer (ENVO:00002042); material: "saline water (ENVO:00002010), including plankton (ENVO:xxxxxxxx)" | depth 5 m | reverse complement strand
GAATAAAACTAGTAAGAGTAAATCAAGTAAGAGTAAATCTAGTAAGAGTAAATCAAGTAAGAGTAAATCTAGTAAGAGTAAATCTAGTAAGAGTAAATAATTATTAATTTTTTTATTTAAAAATATTATTGAATATAATAATAAAAAATATTATTATGCGCGAAAGTATTTATTTTGGTATTGAAATAGTTGATATTTTGAGAAAAAAAATATCAGAATTAAGAGAAAAATATGTTAATTCTACAATTAAAATTATAAATACCAAAAATCACAATATAAGTGTTGATTTATCTTGTATGAATGAAAATGAATTTAAACAAATTAAATCTGAAGTTAATAAATTAATTTTTAAATTAACAGAGGACTATAAATCTAGACAAGAGAGAAAAAAACTTGAAAAAAAAAGGAGACAAAGAAAACAATTATTTAAAGCAACTAAAAATATTGAAAATAATATAAAAAATTCAACTGATAATAAATTAGTTATTAATGATGAAGAAAAAGATGCTCTTTTCCTACAAATGTATAAAAAAAATCCTTATTATGGATTAGAATTAAATAAATCAGCATAGATTATTTTAGTAGAGCAGTATTTGCTGTATTACTTTTTGATAAACCATAACCATATAATCCACCAAGAACTAATGATACTAATTGTAACCATATACCTGCGGTTAATATAGTTAAAATCATATGTATAACTTTAGATTTATTATCTCCTGGAAAATAATTATAAGTTGATATTACCCCTAACACTATAATTACAAATACTAATACAAATAATAATACTACAAGCATAATCCCAATACCGGCTGCTGACGTATTTCCATTAACAGCAACTTCTGTATTATTAAATTTTTCTCGTTTTATACTATTTTTTACTAAATTTAATAATTTATCTACGTTTAAACCAGAATTTTTGAAACTATTTACTAAAACATCTAATGAACTCATGATATATAATATATGAAAATATAAAAAATATAATTATTTAAATTTCTATTTTTTTAATTAATAACTCTAATGGTTTATGAAGATGATCTACTCTTAAACAAAAGCTGACTTCAATATTTTCAATATCTATTGGTTTTTGTTCTAAATACTCGATTGCTAATGAATGTAATAGTTTACTTTTTATACTTTTAAAGTTATAGTAAAATACAGTATTATTTTTGGTAGTAATTTTATTATTTTTATTTTTATTAAAATACATTATATCATTAATATTTCTTACCTTTAGTAACAAGTGCATATTTCTATTCAAAAATTTAATAACTCTTTTAGCTTTTCCCTCATTAGTTATCTTAAATGATGTAAAACTGTCTAATAATTTAGGTATTAATTTATTTATTTTTTCAGATATTAGATTTAAATTAATGTATGGTACAAATGTTATCATAAATGTATTATTTGGTCTATCTAATTTATAATTAATTTTTATACTATCTAGAATTTCATTTATCACATTATCATTTTCAATAATATTTAAAAATTTATTATTAATTTCCTTATGTATATTTTCATAACCAATAATATCTGATATATCATTATTGTTGGTTTCTTTATTTTTATAAGGTTCATTCAAGAAAAACCTAACCTTTTCATCATCGGTAAGCCTGCTATTAGGATATATACTTTTTGATTTTAATAAGCGAGTAACTCTATTTCTTTTAGTGAATGATTTAGATTGAAAATTTTCGTAAATTGAATTAAACTTTTTATTATGAGTATTTTTATTGTCATCTAAATTATAATTTTCATAATTTACATTAAAATCAAATAAATAATTATAAATTTTTTTATACACAATATCTATTTTATTTTTAATTAGGGGTATACTGAAATATAATTGAACAATTGTAAATGCTATAATATTTATAATTATAAAAACAGTAATTATATTATCTTTCAATGTCATTTTATTTTTTTGTATTGACATATTTAATTTAATTTTTAAAAATATTTAATTTTAAAAAATAATTTATTAATGATTTTTTATAATAATATGTTATATAGCCAAATATAATTCCAATTAGTCCTCCTACTATTACTTGCTGTATTGTATGACAATTATGTTTATATACTCTGCTATATGACACCAATATAGAAATTAATAGTATAAAAAATATTAATAGAGTATTATATAGGTTATTTAAACGTTCATTGTTTGAAACAACAATTTGGTTTTTGAGTAATGTAAATATTAAATAAGTACTTAGACCCCATATTAATTGACTATGACCACTAGGCATTCCATATGATTTAGAAATAGGTTGCTCTAATGATAAAAATGATCCACAATTAGTAGCTCCAGGAGGTCTTGAACCTCTACCAATAATAGGTATGAAGTCTGTATTCATTACAGTATAAAATGGCTTAACAATCAATTCTTTTAAAGTAAAATTAATAGCATGGTTAATATTATACATGGCTAGAATATAAAAACTAGAAATTGTTGGATTAACAATAAAGTTTATAATTAAACATATTAAGTTAATAACAGGAGTAGCTCTTAATATCTCCCAAAGTGTATTAAACTCTTTTATCATAATTAATATATAAAATTGAAATTTAATTTAAATAAAATATATTTATTTTAATATATTAATCTAACATATAAAGATATGAATACTCCAAACCAGGATGAAAAAATAGAAAATGAAATTAATAATGATCTGTCTGAATCTATAATTGTTCAAACAGGTGGAAGTCCTAAGAAAGGAAAAAAAAATAATAATAAAGAGATAAAGAATAATAATAATACTAAAGATAATTCTATCAAAGATGATTTGAAATTAACAAATAATGAAGAAATTTTAGAAGATCATAGAGAAATGCTTTTAAATTATAACACGGATTGTAGTTTGAAAATTGGTCGAAATAAAATAACTAAATACGAATTACCAAATGTAATAGGTAAAAGAGCTACATTACTAGCATATGGAGCTGAACCTAATATTGAGGTTAAACCTGGCATGTCTGTTATAGATATAGCTGAAGCAGAATTGAACAAAGGTATGTTACCACTTATGATTGAAAGAACTATAGGTAATAAAACTGGTATTTGGAAATTAAAAGATTTGATTTCCTAATTATTGATAATAATTTCTTTATTCTTAATATGTATTTTATTAATATGTATTTTATTAATATGTATTTTCTTAATATGTATAGTTTCTAATTTTTAATTTTTTTATTTTTATAGTTATTCATGATACTGTTAAAAGTAAACTAAACTGCTATAATAATCTAACTATTTTTTATAGTATAATATGTTACAATGTTAATAATTTAAAAAAATTTAAAATTTAAAATTTATTTTAAAATTTAAAAAAAAAATGAATTCTAAATATCTCTCTCTCTCTCCCCTCTGCATTTGCATTTTACTTTTTGTCAAATTTTGTCAAATTTCGTCAAATTTTTCTACTATCTACTTATTGTACTATTTATAACTACTTTTAATTCATCTCTAACTCATAGTAGTAAGTAGTAGTAAAGGTAGTATAACCCAACAATGTAAAAAAATACAGTCAAAAAAACGTCAAAAAACGTCAAAAAACGTCAAATTTCGTCAAATTTTTTGTCAAATTTTGTCAAATTTTTTCATTTTTTGCAATTTTGTTATTTTAATTTAAAAATATTTTCTGGATTACATTTAAATCATGACAGTTATCTGCCCAATGTGCAGAAAAGAATTTAAATTTCAATCATATTTAGAGAGACATCTTAAGCGTAAAAAACCATGTAAACGTATTGAGGACAAGGAGGCAAATTTTATCCACAATTATCCACAATTATCTACAATTATCTACAATAATCTACACAAAAATCTACAATTATCTACACAGTGTAAAAATGTTAAAAATGTCCCAGAAAAAAGTAAAAAAATAGTAAATAAGATAGAGTGTACGTATTGTAAATCATCATTTATAAGTGTAAAATCTTTAAATAGACATATCAATCATCACTGCAATTTTCTACCAAAAAATTTAAAAGAAAAAATTCTGGAGAAAAGAAAAAAGAGAGAAAATAAAAAAATAGAATTAATAAAAAATAGTAATACAAATGTCAATGTAAATAATTTTAATAATTTTATGAATAATAGTATGGTTAATAGTAATAACAATATAACAATTAACTTAAATGCATTTGGTAAGGAAAATATATCTAGTATAAGCAAAGATAAAATCGTACACATTTTAGATAGAGCATATTCTAGTATTCCATTAGCATTAAAGATGATTCATTATGATATAAAAGAGAATAGGAATATTTATCAACCAAATAGCAATAAACCATATGTTAAATATTATGATGGTGAAAGATGGTTATCCCAAAAGATAGAGAGTATGACAGATACTATTAGTTGTTCTTTATCTACAATATTAGAAGATTGGTTTAGAGAACATGATAAATATTTAAAAGAAAATAAAAAGGGTGTGCTAGAAGACATGTTTAATAAATTTGATGATGGAAAAATGGAAGAGAGAGTTTGCCATGATTTTAAACTATTTTTAATGAATTATAGCAAAGATATTAAAAATCATTTAGATAATAAATAAACATTTTTGTAGTAGTTTATCTACTAAATAAGATTTATTTATTATTAAACGATATTATAGATGAATTAGTTAGAATTATTAATATTATATGAGTTTATATTATATTATATATGTGTAATGACTAATAATATTATCAAAGATAAATATACTTTTTTTAATATTAATGATCTATATGAGAATATTAATGAAAGATTATTATTACCAAAAATAAATGATAAGTTAATTATTAATGATTCTAGAACTATTAAGGATTTTAAGTTTCAAACATTTGGTGGTTATTCAAAAAAACAAGTTTTAAAAGAATTAGATAAATCAATACAAGATAGTAATGTTGAAAAATCAATTCATTGGATGATGCAGTTATATTTTTCTGGGTTTATAGATTCTTTATGGGATAAATTTATGATTATATCTTGTAAAAATATAAATATTAATAATCCAAATTTACCAATAATGATGTATAACAGACATATTAAAATTAAGAAAATATTAGAAGATAAGAAATTTAGTAAAGATAATATTTTACATTTACGTAATCATGAAGAAATTAGAAATTTGCTAATTGAAATGTTGTTGTATATTACATTATCTAAAAAAAGAAAGCTAACCACACTACCAAAAATAGATAAAAAAGATTATATATTAGATAATTTTAAAAAAAAATTACAAGCAAATAGTGTAGAAATTATTACTAATATATTTGTTACAGAAGATCCAAGTGAAATTAGAATAGCTGGTAATGAAATGACTAATTCTTTATTAAAAGATGATTCTCATAAAGCATTGTATTGGCTAAACTGGATATTAGAATGGGAAAAAATTAATACAAAAAAATATGGAAAATATGAATGTGGTTATAGGAATGTTATAGGAATTGAATCTAAATTAAATAGAGATGTAATTTGGCTTATATGGAATATAATTAAAAAAGTTAAAGAACGTAAATTTGGAAATGGCAATTCTTTAATTAATAGTAATATTGATGCTCTATGGAATTTATATATTTATAAATTTTCATTAGGACAGAAAACAAAAAAAATTAATTATATACTATGGAGCATAGAATATTTAACTAATAAAATAGATTGGAAAATTCCAATTATTGATAGACCATATATATTATACCAAACAATGTTAAATATTACAAGTTTTATCGTTAATATGAAATCTCAACAAATTAATAACAAAAGTCATAATTATCTACTTAATAATTTAGTAATACAAAATAATTATCTAGCACCTCAAAATATAGATAAGATGAAAAAAGAAAAGGAAAGAGAAATGAAAATGAAAGAAAGAAAAAATATAGAAGCTAAAGCTAAGAAAAAAAAAATAGATGTCGACACATTTAATAAATTAGAAGCATTTAACAAGTTAGCCTCTATTAGTTAGCCTATATAAATTATCGCTTACTATTATATCATAACTAATTATATTAAATGACAATGAACATTAACATTATTTCCGATCGCCACAAATCCTCTAACATTAACGCTCTCTATTGATGATGACATTAGCAATCCCTTTAATATACTGATCCCCTTAATTAATTGTCGTGTAGCGATAGAAATACTACGCTGTGTATTTTTTGTTTTTGGATTAAAATCATATGTTATTGACTTAATTTCTATAATATAAATTGTTCTATTTCCCTTATTATCTATGGTTAATAGTATTTGGTCAGGTACAAAGCCTGTTATTTTATTTATATCTAGTATCATAGCAAAATCTAATTGTTTAACAAATGTTATTTTAATTGAGCTAATTTGTTCTATAGCTTTTAATGCGATACAATTAACATTGAAAGGTGTATTCATACAAGATTCAAATACCATTCCCCTTAGTAAATGATGTATTGATGTATAATACTCATTATTAGATACTGAAGTGCTTGATACCTTATTGGTGGATATACCTGTCTTATAAAGTTCCATTGCTTTTTGCCATTCAGAACTACAGATAATAAGATCTTCCAAAACATATCCAACTAATGCCATCTTTAAATCACTAAAGTTAGAAGGTATTGAATCTAATACATCACTTTTCTTTTGGAACAAATGCAGTATTCCTGTATTTTCGTTAATTCCTCTAGTTGATAATAGCTTATTTAAATCATCAGATCCATTTTTATAACTATCCTCTGATATCATAACTAAATTAGAAATATCCAGAATTGTTGTTGATAGTTGATTAAGAGGTGGCATTTCAAATGGTAATAAAGTCCAGTTTATATCATTTAAAGTTACTATTTTGATCAGATACTGTATCAGTTGACCAAATATTCTTTTACTCATTAATTTACCTTTTTTACCTCTGTACAGAAAATATAATATATTGTCTTCTAAGCTACAATTTTGTTTTACTTTTAAGCTTAAAACCTTAGCTAATTCTGATTTAACATAACATTGTGACTCATCTATATAATAAATAATAATTTGACTTATTTTCATGATTAATGATTTCATGAAATCCTTACAGAGTGAGTCAAGAATAATAGAGTCTGTATCAATAATAATGTTAAGAACTATCATCCCAAATTCATCATAATTGTGCTTTTTATCATGATGTAATTGGTTAAATAGTTCCCTACTAATATATGGCTTTATCTTCTTTAAATTATCAGCCATAAATTTTTGGAGACCTCTAATCATTTGAGATAAATTTAAATCTACAAAAGAATCTATTGGAAGATTCCTATTAATTTGTCTATGAAATGGAATTGTGTTAAATGCTATATTATTAGTCATATTAGCCTTTCCCTTTATTGTTTCCTTTAAGACAGTAGACAATTTACCATTAATAATAATTTGTTTAGTAATTGCGATATTAATATCAATCTCTCTATTATTATTTTCAAAACAATCTAATTCATTAAGAAGGGTAGGTATACAATCGAAATTAATCTTAATCTTGCCATTTTTATAGTCTTGAAATATGTCCTCATTATCAAGAATGATTAATACGTCAACATCTGTAGAATCAGGACATCCTATTACAAATACTTGTTCTCTAGTTACATAATATGTTGATGTAATTATTAATTCATCAATCTGTAACTTAGTCCAAGCAATAAAATCATAAATGTAAGTTTCCTTTTTCAAAATTTGCTGTAATGTTTTAATTCTATATTCACCATTTTCGAATTTAAGGAACTTGGTATCTAATTCTAAATTTCTTTTACAGTTTGTTATATCATTAATCAGTTCAATTGAAATAATATTGGAAGTATGTTTAGGACAACTATTATTACATATTTGTTGTATCGTGAAAGTGTAACTACCAGTCTTAGGATGAAATAAATTACTTATTATTCCAATTAGGTCCTTTTTAGATACCTTAGGAGTTAACTTATCTAATGTCTTATCCCAATTTAAAGGAATATGCTTATCATTATTTTTATTTGAATTATGGGTGCTTAACTTTGGCAGAAAGTTACCCATATTATTATTGTTTAAACGATAATTAAAAATCAATTTTGTCCAATTAAGTAACTAAATTCGACAAAAAAAAAATCGACAAAAAAAATCGACAAAATAAATCGACAAAATAAATCGACAAAAAAATAATTTAGTTTATTATGTAATATGTTCTGTGTATTGAATTACTATAATTTAATGAGCTGTTAAGTATTATCATCCATAAGTTTCTTCAACAAAAACTTACCAAATTGCGGGTATTTTTTAGAAAATGTTTCTAATTTCGATATAACCCACCTTCCTCCAAAATAATCATATTTATCGCTGTTATTAAGGAGAGTATAAATAGAATTCCAAGTTATATGTCCATTTTCAAAGGCTTGTTTTATCTCTATTTCTTGTTCAGTAGAATATTCTACACCACTATGTACTCCTGTTTGGATTAATTTTATAATTTCTTCATCTGGCAATGTAATTATTCTAATACTAGACTCTAATGGATCACTAGTTTGTCCATCTCTAATGAATATGAATTCATTATCCTTCCCTGTCCCTCTAATGTAAAAATAACTTTCCGTATCTGGAACTTCGTATCTATAAGTCAGATTCGGATCACTACTGAATCTTCGATCGTAAACTAGAGTGCCTTCTTTCTGATAATGTCTAGCAGGTAAGTATGTACCATTTATGTTTATAAATACCCCAGCATCTTTATTGATAGGGTTCATTCTGTAAGATTGTAATAAAGTAATAAAAAAAATCAATTTTTTTTTTTAAATTTTTAAATTAATTAGTTTAAAAAAAGAATAAAATATAATTCAAGATATATAATAAATGGATTTATATGATAAAGATAAACAAAATTTTAAAACATATGGGCATGTATTAATTAAAGATTATTTTACAATAGACGAATCAAAAAAGATTGTAGAATATGCTGATAATTTATTTAATTGGAGAGAAGAAGCCGGTAAATGGATGATTTATTTTGAAAAAGATAAAGATGGTAATAAAAAAAAATGTAGAATTGAAAATTTTATTAATTACTATCCTGAAATAGATGATTTATTGAAAAATAAATTAAATAAATTAGCAGATTATTTAGTTGGTGATGAAATGGTAATTTTTAAGGAGAAATTAAACTGTAAAATAGGAGGTGGAAAAGGGTTTAGTGCTCATCAGGATCATCCAGCATGGACAGATTTTCCTCCATCGTTATATATTAGTATAGCTTTATTTGCGGATAATTCAACTGTGGACAATGGATGTTTAGAATTTTCTAACTATAAACATAATTATGAAGAATTATCACATGATATGATAAATAACGGCAAACTTGATAAAAGATTAGAAGAACAATTAGTATGGAATAAAATAGAAACAACATCTAGAGATGTTTTAATATTTGATTCGTTTTCTCCACATAGAAGTGGTGATAATAAAACGGATAATAACAGACGAATATTTTATTTTACATTTAATAAAAAATCAGAGGGTGAATACTACCAAGATTATTTAGAAAGAAAAAGAAAAGAATTACCACCAGATATTGAAAGACAAGAAGGTGTTACTTATAATATAAAAAATTCAAAATATAATTTAGCGAATCCAATTGAATAATTATCTATTCATCCACCCTCTAATACCATCTTTATAATCAACAATATTAGTGAATCCTGCTCTATATAATTCTAAGGCTAGTTTATTTCCAGCTGAGCATTTATTATCGTAGCAATAAACAAGTAATGGAACTTCTGTTAATTTTAAATTATGTTTTTTAATATACTTTTTATATTCTGGATGTGTATCTATCATACTGGAAACACATTTTCTTAACTGTTTGACTGTCATATTAGAAGCGGTTTTATAATAAAGATTATATGATGTTGGTATATGTCCTTTTTTAAAATATTCAAAAGGTAATGCATTAATTATTAGTCTATTATTATGATTAATATGTTGTGTAACTTCCTTTTTATTAACACAACATAAAACATTTTGAGTAAATAATTTATCTTCCCATTTTGTATTATCTTTATTTGAAACTAAAATATGTATATGATTCATATATGTTTCCTTACCTTTGCCTTTCATTTTAGTATCTTTATATAATACAGGACAGTTTAATTTTACAGTGCATTTACCATTTTTATCTAAAAATTGCAGACCATAATTGTTGGTATTTTTATAACTTTTTGGATATTCGCTATGTAAATTAATAGTTGATATTTTTGCTCCAAAGAAATAAATTAGTCTATTTTTATATTTATTTCCTAAATCAATATGTACTTCCTGTGAACCTTCTTTTCTACCTAATATTGGTATATGATATGGAAATTCTTTCCATGATTCTGAACATAATGATATTAAATTATTATTATTATTATTTTTATTTACTTTGAAACAAGTATCACATAGTTTATATTTCGTTAAAGATTTTTTATTAGAAGTTGATTTCCGAGAAGATTTTGAAGATTTGTTGGATATTGACTTTCTAGACAGTGATTTTTTACCAGTTGTATATCCAGATAATGATTTTTTTGATGATATTTTTTTGGTGGGCATTTAATATTTAATTATATTTTTATTTTTATAATAATATAGTAAATGGATTTAGAAACAGAAATAATAAAAGTAAAATGTATCTATCAGGGAAAGTCATATATTGTAGATTATAATAGTAATATTTTAACTAAGACAGAATTAATAAAAAAATTTAATGAGAATGATTATAATTTAGATACCCTTAATGTAGACAATTGTTTCTTAATATTAAACGGAAGAATAATAACCAAATCTTTGAAACTCAATAAGAATAATCCTCATATAAATGAAGTATTTATAAATTTAAAGTTAAAAGGTGGTAAAAGTTTTTTAAAGGCTTGGTTAACACCTATAGGTGCTTTTGTAAAAAAAGCATTAGATGCTTTTTTTTGGGTTATAATGAAAGCGGTTAAGTTATTATTTAAGAATACTGTATTAAGACCAATATATGACATAATTAAAGGATTAGTAGACGTTATATCCTTTTTTATAGAAGTAACATTTTACTTATTTAAGTTAACTATATGGTTTACTAGATTTACTTTATGGATTATGTTTGATGTAGTAAATCCAACATTAATTGTAGATGACACTGTAAAAGGTATTAAGCATTTAACATTTACAATATTTTATGGAATGTACGATATATTATTTAATTTGTTTAAGATACTTACAAATTACTTTGCGAATACTGTTGCGAATAGTTTCTGGGGTTGGGATCAGGTACCTAGAGATAAATGGGATAGGGAAGAAAGCGAATATTTAAATAGAGATGATCCATGTAAATCTAATAAATGTTTTGTTACTAAAAAAAATACAGTTCCTTTTTCTATAATTATAGGAACAATTATATGTCCACCAGTTGGGGTGTTTATGAAATATGGTTTTACAGGCTGGTTAAATATTATAGTGTGTTGTTTGTTAACATTAATGTTTTATTTCCCAGGTTTAATATATGGTTTAATAAGTATATATTGTTAAATAAATATTCTGTAATTTTAAATAATTAGGATAATATGTAATAATAAAATTAAAAAAAATAAATATAATATACAAATGGTAATAATATGCAGAAATAATAATAATTTAATTGAAAGTAACAAAAAAAATTTACCAATAAATTTTAAAAATATAAATTTACCAAATATAAATTCATCAATAATAAAAAATAAATTATTAATTAATACATGTAATGATAATCAAATATATAATTTAAAATTAAAATTTTTAGATACAGATACCAATATAGCTCTATTTGATAAAGAATTATGTTTAACTACATTATTTAATATAATAAACAAAAAATTTAATTTAAATAGGTCAAAATATTATATTACAAATCAATTTGGTAAAATAATATTAAATGATAAAATATTAAACACAGAATTAAGTATTAAAAATTTGAATATAATTAGAATAAATTTAAAAATTAAAGGAGG
>CETK01056754.1_pt1 | contig 11992 bp, 8 predicted proteins | sample 361431 | NCBI WGS metagenome assembly CETK01 (sample SAMEA2622452, study PRJEB7988) | marine metagenome | biome: marine biome (ENVO:00000447); feature: surface water layer (ENVO:00002042); material: "saline water (ENVO:00002010), including plankton (ENVO:xxxxxxxx)" | depth 5 m | reverse complement strand
AGAATTTAAATCTCTTAGTAGAGAGATTGTTAAATTAGATAAATCTACAAAAAAAAGTTCTGGCCAAATTAAATCATTAGCAAAAAGTATTCAGCAAGTTACTGAATTTACACCAAAAACTATAAGTCAATTTAGACAGAAAGAAAAAGCTCTTAAGAAATTAAGAGAAGAGGTAAGGATAAATGGAAGAGGATTTGGCATATTAGGTAAAGCAATAGATGAAAATAGAGCAAAGTTACAAGCTTTTAACCAAACAGCAAAAAAAACCCCAAAGGGAATTGGAGTTGGTGGTAAGGCTGCATTAGGGGCTGCCGTAGGTGGAGCAGCAAGTAGATTTTTGCCAGCAGGTGCTACGACAGGAGCTTTTGCAGCTATAGGGGCAGGGGCAGGGCCAGCAGGTATAGCAACAGGTGCATTGATTGGTTTAACTGTTGATGCAAGTGCTGCGTTTGTTCAAGCAGGCAAATCAGCAGCACAATATTCTGCTTCTATTAAGAGGCTTGAAGTAGCACTTAGAGGTGTTACTAAAACACAAAAAGAATTTGCAAAAGCACAAGAAATAATTAGAGATGTATCTCAAGAATTAAATGTTCCAATTGCTGATGCCTCAAAACAATTCACAACATTAGCTGCTTCTGTTATTGGTGCAGGCGGAACTGTAAATGATGCAGAACTTGTTTTTAGAGGTGTTTCTGAGGCAATAAAAGCAACAGGTGGAGATGCAGAAGATGTTAAATCTGCTATTCGAGCGATGTCGCAGATTTTTGGTAAAGGTAAGGTGTCGGCTGAAGAATTACAAGGTCAGCTCGGTGAAAGATTACCAGGAGCTGTAACAAAATTTGCATTGGCTACAAACAGGACATTACCACAATTGCAAAAAGATTTAAGAGATGGTGTTGTTGGGTTAAATAGTGTTATGAAATTTGTAGTGAGGTTGAGCGAGGATCATAGGGATGCTGCATTAGAAATGGCAGGTAGTTCTGCTGAAGCTGGTGCAAGAATGAAGGTAACATTTGATGAATTGAAGAAAAATATTGGTGATATTTTGCAACCATTAGGTGCTGAAATACAGAAAATAACAGAAGTAGCTGTAGATAATATTAATAGACTTATAAAGGCTTTCAAAGATTTCTTTAAAATTGGAGAAGAATTTGAACTTGAAAATTTACAAAGAGAAAAGAAAAGATTAGAAAAAGGTCCAGCTAAGTTTGGTTTTTCAGATGTGATAGATGCAATAAGTGATCCAACACTGATTAGTTTAGTCAGGGAACTTGGGGAATTATTTGCTAGTGAGGAAATAAAAGAGAGAGATCGAAAAAGAATAAAACAAATTACAGAAGAAATAAAAGCAATGCAAGAAAGAAAAGAACTTTTAAAAGATTTTCAAAATATCATGAAAAATCCAGTTAAATTTAATATAGATACAAGTTCTCTTGATATTAGTGCTAGTGGATTAAATTTAGAAGGGTTTAATAATCTTTTTGCACAAGAAGGAGATGGATTAACAGATTTTCAAAGTCCTATGGAAAAAGCTGCTGAAGAAGACACCAAAAAAGCAAGAGAAATTTTAGATAAATATAGGGATTCTGTTAAGGACGTAAATCAACAAGTAGCAAACTCTTTTGTGAGTACATTTAAAAAATTAGAAGATGCACTTGTACAATTTGTACAAACAGGAACTTTAAATTTTAAAAAACTTGCACAATCAATTATTGCAGACATTATAAGAATACAAATAAGAGCAAATATAATAGCTCCATTAACAGGTGGTTTGAGTAATTTATTTAAACCAAAACCTTCATTAGGATCAACATCATTTAGAACAGATTTAGGCGGTGCATTAACATCTTTTGGTGATTTTAATCCCTCAACAACATCTTTTATTAAAAATCCATTTAAAAATGCAAATGGGAATGTCTTTGCAAAAAATAAAATCGTTCCTTATAAGTTGGGGGGCATAATTGATTCTCCTCGTATTTTCCCTATGGAAAACGGAATAGGACTTATGGGAGAAGCCGGACCTGAAAGTGTGATGCCGTTGAAACGTGGAAAAGATGGAAAACTTGGAGTAATTTCACATGGTGGAGGAGTTGGTAATATAGTCGTTAATGTAGATGCAAGCGGTTCATCTGTGGAGGGAGATGAAGGACAAAGTCAAGAGTTTGGTGAATTATTAGGATCAGTTATTAGATCAACTATTATTGATGAGCAAAGACCTGGAGGTTTATTAAATAACTAATGGCAATTTTTCCTACAACAATTCAACCAAGTTTTACTTTTCAAAAGACAGAAAAGCCAAAAGTAAGGGTTACAAAACTAGGTGATGGATTTGAACAGAGAGTTGTTTTTGGCTTGCCAACACAATTAGATGCAAATGTTTTTGATGTAAACTTTAAACACATAACACACCAAGAAGCTAGAACAATTGATGCGTTCTTGAAAACTCAAGCATTGCGTGGGGCAAGTTTTACATTCACACCAGAGACAGAATCTATATCAGCTACATCAGTAACTTTAAATATTGAAGATGAGAGTACTGTGGGTGTAGTAACTTCTAATAATCATGGTATTGCTGAAAATGATTTTATAAACATAACAGCAAGTAATAATGCTTTGGTTGGAACTGGGAATCATTTAGTACAAACTTATGAAGATCAAAATACATTTAAAATTAAAACAACTAAAAATGAAACAGGAAATTCAGTCCTAGTAAACATTACATACATACGATCAGGTGCGGGACAATATTGTTGCGAAGATTGGTCTTATACTTTAAATAATGCTAAAACAGCTACATTGAAAGCAAAATTCAGACAAGTATTTGAGCCATAATGACTATTCCTGTTACTGATTTACAAGGTTTAGATAAGATAGCAATTCTTGATTTTTTCTCTATTGAGTTGGTAGAAAACTTGCATTATATTCCTAACAATATTGATATGGATTATGCACAATCAGGTGATGTCATAACAATAACCCCTCCAACTAATTTTTCTATGCCGAGCAAAGGAGATCTTGTAAATTTAAAATTTAAGGAATTATTAGTTAATGGAAATGAAGCTGAAAATATGATTGATACTTTTTATACTGTTTTTGACGATCCAACTACAACTTCTTTCAAAGTAAAATCGTTAACAAGTCAAACTGTTTCAAGTCAAACTAATGGAGTGACTTTTAAACAATCAAACACTACTCCTCCAGTTCCTATTACATATTTATTTCATAACGGTGTAAATCTTAAAGATTCGCAGAGTGTAGTTTGGCAAGGTAATACTTATGAAAAATATCCATGTTCAGCCGAGGGTTATACATATTCAACTAATGGTGCGTTGCCAAGACCTAAGATAAAATTTTCGAATTCTTTTGGAACAATTACGTCATTTTTTAAACAATATAATATATTCAAAATTGGAGATTTCTTTTGTCCAATAAATTTAGGAGGAGCAAAAATTACACGACATAGGACATTAGCTAAACATTTAGATAGTGTAAATTTTCTTGATAACACAAATCCTTATGGGACACCAGACCCAACAGCAGAATTTGAGAAAGAAATATATTTTGTAGAAAGAATGATTTCAGAAGATAGAGATATTGTTGGTTTTGAATTAGTTTCAACTTTTGACTTAGTAGGTGTTTCAGCACCATCTAAACTTGCTAATGAAGAAGATTTTCCTGGTATTGGTAGGTTTATAAACGCATGACTTGGAAAGAAAAAGCAAAGGAATATTCTGAGAATCTTTTTCCTAAAGAAGCTTGCGGTTTGGTCGCAATAATAAAAGGACAAGAAGTTTTTTATCCATGCAAAAATGTTGCAGAATCTACAATGGAATATTTTGCTATCGACCCTGATGACTATGCTGACTGTGAAGATCAAGGAGAAATAGTAGGTATATTTCACTCTCATCCTGTAACTGATTCAATCGCATCGGAAGTAGATATCTTAAGTTGTAATTATTTAAAAATGCCTTGGCATATTTATAGTTTTAAGGATGAATTATGGAATAAAATTGAGCCTAAAGAAAATTTAACAAATCCTTTAATTGGTAGGCAATTTGTATGGGGAGTGCAAGATTGTTGGTCATTAGTATATGATTGGTATTCTCTTCATAGAAATATAACTTTAAAGAAATGGGAAAGACCTAAAACTTTAAGAGAATTTGAAAATAATCCATTATTTGAAAAATGTGCTAAAGATACAGGTTTTAAAGAAATTAAAAACCAAGGGTTACAAAAAGGTGATGTAATGCTTATGGAGGGTATGTCTAACAGGTTAAGTCATGTTGCATTATATATTGGAGACTCAACAATTTTGCATCATAGTGTTGGAAAATTAAGTTGTAGAGAAATTTATGATTTAGAATATCAAAAGATAACAAAAAAAATATTTAGATATGAGCCTTAGAAAAATAAGAATTTATGGTACTTTACGAAAATTTTGTGGTCAGTCTAGTTTTGAAGCTGTAATTAATAAACCAAAAGATGTATTTAGTTTTTTAAAAGCAAATTTTCCTGATCTTGAAAGTCACATGGGGAATCAACTTTATAAAATTAAAGTTAATGGTAAAACTTTAGAGAACCCAGAAATTAACATGCATGGTGATATACAAGTTATACCTTTAGTTATTGGAGCGGGTAGAACTGTTAAAAATATTTTTAAATTTGCAGTTGGAATAGCAATATATTATTACACTGGTGGATTTGCTGGTTTAGGATTTGGTGTTCAACAATCAGTTATAGGTAATCAATTAATTAGTGGAATTGTTCAAACTATTGGAGCAACAATGGCTTTCAGTGGAGCTTCAGCTTTGCTTGGTGGTGGTCAAGATTATAATATGCCACAAGATTTAGATCTTGCAGATCCAAATTTAAGAGCCTCATATTCTTTTAACAACATTAATAATGTCGCAACAGCCGGTACTCCAATTCCAATTATTTATGGTGAAATATTAGCAGGGTCGATTATCATTTCATCAGGAGTTGATACCTTGCAAGTTAGGAAAACTATAGGTGGCTCAAACAGCTTTAGTACTGAATTTGGAGGTAATTAAGAATGGTAAAAATTGTTGGAGATCAATTCTTTGGGAAACAAAACATAAGGAAAAAAGATTCTAATTTAAAAGATGATGATATAAAAAGTATTCAGTTTGCCAAAGTTGTTGATTTGCTTTGTCATGGAGAGATAGAAGGCATTAAAGAGGGTAATAGTGCTCAACTTGTAAGTTATCAAGAAAACATATTTTTAGATGATACACAGATACAAACTACTAATGGAAGACAAAATTTCTCTGGTGTATCTGTTGATGTAAGAACTGGTGAATCAAGTCAAGAACCTTTAGGTATTATTGATGCTATTGAGAATACTACTCCTGTATCGAGACTAGTAGCAAGAGATCCTTTAAATACTGCTAAACAAGGTGAGATGTTTGTTAATGACAGAAGTAGTTCTTTTAATTCTTTAAATCCTGATATAAATAATGATTCTGGTTATAGATTGGAAAATAATTCTGTTTCTTTACCACCACATACAATTATTTTTCTATATATTAATCAAACTCATTTATTTAAAGTAAATGAGTTTGTGAATTTAGTTTTAATTTTTGATGGTAATGAAAGAGAAAGTTCTAAAAGAATTGCAAAAGTAAAAAAAATTGGCACTGCTACAAAAAACAATGTTTCATATAAATATATTTTTTTAGATAATAAATCACTTATAAGGAAAGACGGAAAAACTGATAGTTTTAGCAATACTACAAATGTAGATGTTCAACTAGCTAATGTAGCTACAAGTGTTGGAGTAACAGCTACTACTAGTAGCATAAATCAATCAACAATTGATTTCGATAAATTAAGAGTATCAATACAATTCCCTGACTTAGGAAAATCAAATGATAAAGGAGAATCATCTTCTTTTGCAACTAGTTTTCAGTTGCAAATTATTGAAGCAGGCGTAAATGGTAAAACGCATTTTCCAATTGTAAATGAAGAAGTTAAAGGTATAGCAGTAAGAGGTTACACAAGAGATTTTGAAATTGATTTAAAAAACTTCAAGACACAAGGTTTTTTTCTACCTGCCGATAGTAGTCAAGATAGATTTTTTAAAATTAATGTAGGTATTAACAATATAAATAATTACCAAGTTGGTGATAATATTACATTTAAATTTATAGATCTTACGACTAGTAGAAATGAATTAACACGTTTTAGACCTCTAGTAATAAATAAAACTTTTGAAAATGTACAGATAACTGCTATTGATGATGAAAATATCACAACAAATTTAAAGACAACAACTGAAGGTGTTAGTTTACAAGATCATCAAGTTTATAGTTTTACTAAACCTTCACCAAGTACTTATGTTGTTGATGAAAATGATCCTAATAAATTTATTATTCAAATAAAAAACATTCTTACTAATTTTCCTTTGCAAATTAAAGTTATTAGAAATATATTTGATGAAACTGATATAAAAAAAAGAAATAAAATTAATTTTCTATCATTTACAGAAATAAAAACTGAAACTAGACCTTATAACAATTTCGCTCTGGCTGGTTTACGCTTTAACGCAGAACAGTTTGGTAGGTATCCTTCTAGAAAGTATCTTGTTCAAGGTACAAAAATAAAAATACCAGCACCAGACTCAGATGGTAGAACTCCTGTTGTAGTAAGAAGTCAAGATCAAGCTGATAATTTAAATTTAGGAACTTTAAAAAATTTTAATTTTATACATTATCCTGATAATTATGTTTTTAATGGAACTCTTACTACTACAAAATTCTTTACAAATGATCCTAGTTGGGTATTATTTGATTTGCTTACGACATCTAAAGGGTTTGGCGAACATATAAAGGAAAGCCAATTGGATGTATTTAATTTTTATGAGACATCAAAATATAATTCAGAATTATTAACCTTATCAGATGGTACAAAAGAACCTAGATTTGCTTGCAATGTAATTTTAGGACAGAAAAAAGATGCTTATCAGGTGATAAGAGATTTTTGTTCAAATATGAACGCTGTGCCATTTTATTCTGTAGGCTCATTGAAAATATCTCAGGACAAACCAACAGACGTAAGTTATGTATTTGGATTAGCTAATGTAACTGAATTTGGTTTTTTATATAATACTACATCGCAGAAGACAAAGTTTACTCAATGTACAGTTTCATATTTTGATAATGAAGTTCAAGACTTGCAAATAGCAAATGTATTTCTAAAAGATTTACATCCGAATTTGTCTAATGTAGAATCTGCTTTTGGTATTAACATAAAAAATTTAAAGACTTTTGGATGTACATCAAGAACTCAAGCAATAAGAGCAGCAAAATGGTTTTTATTAACACAATTTACAAGGGGTGAGACAGTATCTTTTTCTGTAACTGTAGAAGCGGGAGTCATTGTTAGGCCAGGCCAAGTAATAGCAATACAAGACCCTTTAAAAATGAATGAAAGGACAGGTGGTCGTGTAGTTTCGGCAACTACAATTAACGATAACGATAATGATACGACTGTAATAACAGTAGATGACGTTGAAAAGACAAATCTTAGCAGTATTGGAACAACAAGTAGGCAATTAACAATTGTTTTAGATACAGATGAAAATGAAACTGATCCTAATAAAAGTAGTAGATATGTTGAAACGAAACCAGTATTGTCTGTTGATCTTGCCCAAAAAACTATCACTACTACTGCTTTTAGAAAAAATCCATTACCTAATACTTTTTATGTAGTTGATAGACAAGTTAATAATGTATCTTCTTTACCAAAATATCGAGTAGTTAGTATTGCAGAATCAAAGAACGATGGTTCTTATAGTGTTACGGCTGTATCTTATAATGATTTAATTTATTCTTTAGTTGAGTCTGTAGATCCAATCACAGTTGAACCTATTAAAACCGTTATAGATTTACCAAATCCTCCAACCAATTTAGATGCTGTAGAAAACATTATTCTTCAAGATAATAGAGCTACTTCTGTAATAACTGTTTCTTGGACACCTGTACGAGGTGTAAAAGAATACTTTTTAGAGTATAAAGTTGATGGAGTTATAAAAAGAATTACAACATCAGAAATTAATTTTGATATATTTAACTCAACAAAAGGTAATTATGAGTTTGCAATAAAATCATTAAATGCTTTTGGACAGCAAAGTAATACGTCTACACAAATTCAAGGAGAATTTCTAGGCAAATTAAAAGCTCCTAGTAATGTCTCTAATCTTTTTGTTGAAGCTGTTAGTGATGAATTAATAAAAATTAAGTTTGATAAATCTACGGAGCTTGATGTTTTACATGGTGGATCTGTTGCTTATTGCTATGACAGTAATACTGATGGCAGTGGAAGTTTTTTCCTTGATGAGAATGGATTATTTTTTCCAGGAAATTCTTCAGAAATTATTGTTCAGAATCTTGCTGGTGAGCACATGCTTAAATTTATTGATGATGGAGGTAGAGCTAGTCTGCAAGCTACTTCTGTTGTAATAAATTCAACACCAGCGTCAAATGCTCAATATAATGACATAAAGAAACAAACAACTGCAATTGTTCAAAATATTGCGGAACATGCGACCAATCCAAAATTTCAAGGTTTTCCTGGAATAATTCTTTTTAACACAGAGTTTGATTCTTTACTTGATGCCTTGACATTGACAAGCACTGGAGTAACGAGTGGAGAAGCTGCATATTTATTTAAGGAAATATTAGATTTAAAAGAAGTTACAACCGTTCAATTAGAAAAAATAATATCTGCCGAGGGAATATCAAATGTTAATTGGGATGATTATGTTGGAGATGTAGATACATTTAGAAGTTGGGATCAACTCTCTAGTGATGAGACATTTGATATTTCAGTAAAATTAAAAGTACAATCTACAAATAATGCACCAGCTAATTCATCAAGTTATGTAATTAGCGATTTTAGTGGTTGCCCATTTGTTGAGGTTACTAACTCTACATTTACAGGTCGAGGATTTAGGTTTGTTTTAGAGTTATTTTGCAGAAACTTAAATCAAAATATAAAAGTAAAACAACTTGGGTGCAATGTAAAAATTAATAGAAGAACAGAGACTAGTATAGAAACATTAACCACATCAAGCACTCAAGATACAGTAGTTACATTTGCTAAACCATTTTTTGCTGGTGATGCTTCTTTGGATATTGGTGCTGATTTAAAACCATACGTAGAGGTTATAGTTTTGAATTTAGAAGATGAAGAATATTTATCTATAACAGATATAACTAATACTGATTTTAAAATTAATATTTTTAAAAGAATCGGATTAAGTAGTGCTACTGATGAGAGAAGAGCTCGTGATTTTAATTTTGTTGCTATTGGTTATGGATAAATTAGAATGTATAATAAGTAAAAAAAAATTAAATGGCAAACAATAATGATTTTATAATTAATAACAATACTGCACAACAGGTTCGTTTAGACATACAAGAAGCATTTCAACAGTTAGCTAGTAATAATTTTGGTACAACTCCTCCTGTCACTACTGACCCAACACCTGTTCAAGTAGCTTATCCTCATCAGTGGTTTGCAAATGGAGATACGGGCAAGTTGATGTATAAAGATGCAAGTACTGACAATAATGCAACAACAAATTATTTTAATTTAGCAAACTTAACTGGTGGTCTTTTTGTAGATCAAGCAAGTACATTTAACGGTGATGTAATTTTTCAAGGATCAAATCAAACAGGTGATCCAACTCCTAGTGGAGTTAATAAAATAACTTTTGATGTTGATTCATTTAATGGTGTTGGATCTTTAAATTTTGCTCGTGGTATGAGAGCAGTGTTTGGTGATACTAATTTTTTAGAAATAGCGCAATTCACAACTGCTGCTAATGCTATAACTTCAGAAGAGACAGCTTTAATTATAAGTGGAGCACCAAGTACAAGTGCTTCTCTTGATTATGGTATCCAATTACAAACTAGGAAAAGTGCTGAAAATGCACTATTCCCAGATATTGCCTATGAGGCTATTATCGATGGGGGTCAAAAACTATATTTTGATGGCAGTACTAATCCAAAACTAGAAACTACTGCGGATGGGATTGAAGTTACAGGTTCTATTACTGCAACTGCACAACCTGCTTGCCTTTTAATTAATCCTGTTGATGTAAGTGTTACAAGTAGTGATGAAGATACACCTTTAAAATTTGCCACTGAACAAACAAATGTTGGTTGTACTGTTAATACTGACAAAGATCGAATTACAGTGCCTTTTAGTGGAACATATTTAATTACAGCTTGCATATCAGGAGAAAAAACCAATCATACAAATAATGACAGTAACGAAAATATATTAAAAATTTTAAAAAACGGTAGTGATGCTGTTGATAATAGTGCGTTTCCAAGACATCCCTTCGGTACAAGTACTTCAGAACCATTTTCATTTTTTATTAATATGCCTTTAGTACTAAATGCAAATGATTACTTAGAAATATGTCTTGATGATTTTAGTGGTGCTACTGCTGATGTTAAATTTGGTTATTTTTCTGTTACAAAATTAAATTAACATAAGCTATCCTTGAAATAGTTAAAAAAAATTATGTCTATTACTTTTATCTGGGAAATAAATAAAAATTATTGTGAAAGAGATACATCTGATGGTTTTTTTCGTAAGGTTACTTATAGAGTTAAAGGTTTATATGATAATGAAGAAAAATTTAGACATACAGGTTCAATAACATTAAACAAACCTGAGAGATTACCCTCTGATTTTATTAATTTTGATAAAGAGTCTGGCACTCCAAATCAAGAGACTATGATTAACTGGGTTAAAGATAATTTAGGTTCTTCAACAGTTCAGTTAATAGAAAGTAATATAGAAAAAGAAATAAACTTATTGATTAATCCAATACAATCAACTGGTGTCGCTTGGTAATAACTTATAAGCTATTCTATATATAGTTATAAAAAATCAATGTCAACTTCGCCAGGAATTTATAACTTTACGATTCAAAGAAGATCGGATCATAAATTTCAATTAATTTTTAAAGATTCTAATGATAGTCCAATAGATTTAACAGGATTTATTGTAGAAGCACAAGTATGGGAAAAGACTCGGACTGCTAAATATGCTGATTTTAATGTTGTTTATACAGATAGACAAAATGGAAAAGTTGATCTTTCGTTAACAGATGAACAAACTGCAACTTTTGGTATCGAAAAATTAAGTTATGATGTGTTAATAACTGATTCTTTAGGTATTAAGGAATATTATCTTGAAGGAGATATTACTATGAGTGAGGGTTACACATCATGAGTTCTTCAAAGACAGTTACTGTTAATGAATCAGGAGATACAACAGTTGTAACAGTCGCAACGCAAGGCCCAGCAGGGCCTGCTTCTTTAGCCGATGGAGATAAAGGTGACGTAGTAGTATCTAATGCTGGATTATCTGTAACTATAAAAGAAGATGTAGTCACTTATAATAAAATTCAAGATTTAGAAACAGCTAATAGAGTTTTAGGTGGCACTGCTGTTGGTACATTATCAGAAGTTCAGATAACAAATGCGTTAGTTGCTTCTGATGCTGCTATATCTGGAAGTAAGATAGCACCTGATTTTGGCGCACAGGAGATTAAAACTACAGGTGATATTAGTGTTGGTGGGACGGTAGATGGTCGTGATCTGGCTACTGATGGAACTAAACTAGATACAGTTGAAGAGAACGCAAAAGATGATCAAACCGCAGCAGAGATAAGGGCATTAACAGCATCAGCTACAGATTCTAATGTATTTACTGATGCAGATGTTACAAAATTGTCGAATATAGAGGCAAACGCAAAAGACGATCAGACCGCAGCAGAGATAAAAACTTTATTGCAGTCAGATAAGATTACAAGCAGTGAAATAGCAACGGGAACATTAGATGACAGGTACTATACAGAAACAGAAGCGGATTTAAGATTTTATAACGTAGGCAGTTTAGAAGAAATACAATCTGTTGAGGCATGGACTTCTGATGACGGTAAGATTGCCAC
>CETK01012339.1_pt1 | contig 12017 bp, 10 predicted proteins | sample 361431 | NCBI WGS metagenome assembly CETK01 (sample SAMEA2622452, study PRJEB7988) | marine metagenome | biome: marine biome (ENVO:00000447); feature: surface water layer (ENVO:00002042); material: "saline water (ENVO:00002010), including plankton (ENVO:xxxxxxxx)" | depth 5 m | reverse complement strand
AGTGAAATAAAACACAACAAATACATACCTGAAACAAATATTCAAATTAAGTCTAAAAATGACGTTGATGTTGACAGATACGAATATATTCTAGTTTTAGCATGGAACTTTTTTGAATCAATAGTCAAGAACAATAAAACAAGATTTAAAAAAAGTAAATTTATAAAGCTAAAATAATTTTTTTTCTAAGTTTTTCTTGCTCAACAAAATAAAAAAACAAAGATATAACATTAACGATGGCAAATAAAGAATTGAATCACTTTTTATTAAATTAATCGAAATGAATATTGCGATTAAAAACAAATCATGGCTTCGAGACCTTTCTTCAAAAAGAACCTTTATTACCAATGAAATTAAAACCAATGTACCAATAAGGCCTATGAACACAAAAATCAATAATAAGGAAGAGTGAGGAAGTAAGAATCCTAATTCAGTACCAGTAAACACTCTTTTATTAAAAATATCTATTTCACCATAATGATTAGATAGAATGAATGGTCCAGTACCAAACAAAAGCTCGCTTCCGGAAGGGTTAAATCTTGCTAGAAATATTCCCCATAGCTCTGATCTGTTAATTAGAAATGCTAAAAAACCAAATAATAAAAATATACTTCTAATAAAAAAGTTTTTTTCTTCAATAGTCGATAAATACTCAATAGAAGATGATAAATTTGGTTCTATTGAATAACTAATTCCCATGTTAATAATCTTATTTGATGAAAAATCAAATGAATAGAGAAGATTTTCAAATCTTATAAAATATAAGAGAGTTAGCCCAACAGGAATAAAAATCAAAAATTTAGTTGTAGGTTTTACTTTATTTTCTTTATTTACTTTCAAGACAACACATAAGAGAAGGGTAAATAAAGCAGCCCTATTATTTGAAGCTAATAGGCCTATGAATAAAATCAAAATGCCAATATAGGATATATAATTATTTTTATTACTACGAAATAAAAATGAGATTAAAATACCAAGTGCAAAGAATTCCCCAATTGTTTCAGCACTCGGAAAAAATCCCCTCCATGCTTCAGTTACTCCCCATGAATCAACAGAAAACAAGTTTTGATTAGTTGTTCCGTACTTTGTTTGACCAAAATAGTAGTAATTCATAAAATTGAAAAATGGCATTGATGATCCTAAATAACCAAGAATTAGTATCAGGAATCCAGAAAGTAAAAAGCTGTTTTTTAAACTTTCATAATTCACACTATTTTTTCTATTTCTAATAAAGAAAAATAATCCTACAAGTGAAAGAATTATGAAATAACTCCAGAAAGTGACTGATAAAAAATTATAATCGCCGTGAGAAAGCCCCCGGACTTTATCAGGCTTTAAATAGTAAAACATACCTATAGCGTTATATGACCAAAAGAATATTAAAAAGTTAAAAATTGCAAACATTTTTCTAATACTCTTATTTTTAAATAAATACTTAATCCCAATAATGCAGAAATAAATACTTAAAAAATATAAGTTCATTCCGCTGAAGAGTCCAATAAATAAAAATCCAAAAGGGATAAAATTTATAATCTTTGAAGATCTGTTGTTTAATATATTTAAGCTGAAATATCCAATTGTAAAAAAATAAAAATAGAGATATAAATATGATTTTTTACTCAAAAGATCTAATTCAAAAAAAGCATTTTGATAAAATCTATTTTCTGAGTAAATTAATCCTGTCAATATTGTTGCAGCAGAAACCAACGACACATAATCTAAAATTTTTAATTTTTCATATATTTTTTTTCTTGGAAGAAACGAAATTAAAAATAACCATATTGTTGATTGTAGATATAAGTTAAGTATGGTGTTAGTTCCAATTGATATATAAAAATCATAACCAAGTTGATCTATTCCTGTAATTTGTCCAAAGCAAGCGATAGATGAATAGTTATTAAATCTGATTTTATAATGATCTTGATAGATAACATTCGGATTATGAAATAAAAATTCAAAAAGTGAAATACTGCAGGTATTTATTTCATAAAATCTTAAATCAGAACTTATTTTTTCTGGCGTTACTTCATCAAAATAGTCAGATATTGAGAATGGTAAGATAATTAATATTATTAATAAAACAACTCTCATCAAAGATTGTTTTTTAAGAAGTTCAATCATTTATTCCTCGAAAATTGAGTCTTTTTAATAACAAAATTGGTCAAAATAATTATTATCAATGAAAATCCAATTAAGATATCATGAAAGTCACTCTCATCTCTTTGAGAAGGAATAAAATTCCAGCCTCCATTAACATAATGATGACACTCAACAAATGAATTGACGAAAACTGTATTTTCTTCTACATCAAAAAGTTTTACCGAATCATATCCTAAATCATTTTCAAATACAAAATTAGGGTTGCTAGCAATATCAATTTCCTTAAAGTTTTCAGGAAACTCACCACAAAGATTTACAATCTCATTATCTGAAAGATTGAAAAAATTATTTTTCATTCCAATCTCCTTATAAATTTATTATCACTAAATTTTGTAAAAAGTAGTAAGTAAGAAATAAATACTAAAAGATTTATAAATGGAATTTTTGAAAACTTATATGTTAATAAATTTAATTCTGAATCTGGACTAATTAAATTTTTGGTAATTTTACTTTGGTCACATTCTATTTCTTTTTTAATATTTAACAATAGATTTACTGGAATGTAATTTATCTCACAACTGAACAATTGAGTATTTTTATCGACTATTCTATCTTCGATTGCTTGAGAGTATTTAAATGGGAAACCGAGAAAAAATAACATTAGTAAAATAAGCAATATCGACATTGTTTTTTTCAGAATATTGTGTTTGAATATTTCAGAAAATAATAATGCGAAGCTAAATATTAAAAGATACCCGTAATAAAAAGTTTTAAAACTATCTCCGGTATTTGGGTCAAAGTTTTTTGTTCCAAAAAATCCTAATGCTGATGATGAAACTATTACAATACCAATAAAAGTAGATAACAAAATTGGCCGGATATCTTTTTTAAAAATGGCAAATAAAACTAACAAGAAATAAATTATTGATGAGAAGAAAAAGCTTATTTTCATTCTAGTTTCATCAATATAATTTGCTTCATTCCAACCACGATCATATAAACCTGAAAAAGTAAAGAATACTTCTTCTTTGTCATACTTAACATTTAAAGGAAGCACCTGCCCACCTCTAAAAACTACCTTAAAAAATTGTTTTCTATCTATATTTAGTTCGGAATGTTCAGAGTTATTATAAAAACCAAAAAAATCATTAAATGAATCAAAAAATGTAATTCCAATAAATGAATCATAAAAAAAGTATTTATTAGGGTTATCAATAAAATCTTTTTCACTAAATTTAATAAAAAAATTAAGATCTACAGTTTTATTATATTTTTCTTCATGAACCACCTGATTTATGAATTTACCGTTCATTGTTGTATTTTCAATTAATAATGATGAAGTTATGATGATTATTAAAATAGCATGCTTGTATGTAAAATTTCTTAATATTTTTCGTTTGTTTAGTAGGATTTCAAAAATTAATATTATAGAAATTAAAAATGCAATAGATATTTTAGATGTAAGTATTATTGAAAAAATTATGCTGAATTTAAAAAACGATTTTAAATCTTTTTTATCATTCAATTTATTTAAGTAATAAAATAACCATCCTAATGAAGCAAAAGCAATTATCTCTGGTTTTAGAGTCATTCTTAACTCAAAAGTAGCCGGTAAGAAACATATTATTGATAGCACAAGATAAATGTTTGAAGGGTCATACTTTTGTAATAAATATTTTTTAAAACCCATACAACCAAATAGAAAAATTAACGAATTATTTATTTGTACGGCAAGATTGACTATTTCGTTTAAAGTAAAGAATTCATAAATATTTGAAATCAAGACTATAGCAAGGTAATTGAGAAAAAAGTAAAAGTGACCTTGTTCTAAATTTACTGATGTTATTGATCCAGAATAGTATTCAAAGTATTTATAATATTTTGCAAAATCTGGTGATTCTATAACACTGAACGTTAAGTAAAACGTAACTGAACTTATGTAAAAACATACATAAAAAAAAATTTTACTTAACAAATTTTTGTTTTGCTCAAGCATGAATAGATAAACTTTAATCATTGTATATAGTTATTTTAACTGCATAGGAGTATGAAACTGTTTAAGGATTCAAATATTTAAATTGTAAATACCCAACATTTTATTTCAATAAAGTAAAAATTTTTCTTATCAAATTGAGTTATAATTTAATAATCTTTTTTAGTTATGACAAAAAGTAATATAAAACTAGCTTCAAATACCTTTATCTTTGTTTTTATAGTTTATATTTTTGAATTTTATATTTTTGATACTTCATATCAACACTTTTCGTGTGTAGTTGTTGAAAATTTTAAAATCTCAAATTTTGAAAATATTCGTTTGCCTATTCATTGTGATGAAGGCCCATATAGATTTGCAAGTCAAAACATTGACAATTTCTTTAGTGAAACAAATCCTTATCAAGGAAGACCATTATTTGTTGGTACTTTAGCAATATTTCGCAAATTTTTTGAACTATTTTCTTTTCTTAATTTAAGTGAATATCAAAATTTCAAAATTTCTATGTTGTCTGTCCAATTTTTAGTTCTGTTTGGAATTATAAAATTATTTATTTCAATTACTAAATTAACCCTTGATTCAAAACTGGATTTTCTAATTATGTTTTCACTGTTATGTATACCAAGTTTGCGTTGGAATTTATTCCTATCTTCTGTTGGAAATATAACATTTTTACTATTTCTTCTATCTTTAAATTATTTCGAAAAAGGAAAATATGATAAAAAGAAAAAAAATAGACTTTACATTTTATTTGGCATTTTGTCTTTAGCTCACTTATCTGCAATAATTTATGCTTTAATCATTGAAATCATTGACATAATTAGAATAAAAAAAATTGATTATAAAGGTATACTTGCAAGGTTTTTTTTAATCACAATTTTTCAAATACTTTACAGACTTGCAATTCAAGTAAGTAAATACAGCTACTTTGACTGGCATAAAGAGGTACATAATCAATTTTACTGGATTATATCCGCATTAAGAAATGAGGGAAGTTTGACTAATTGTCAGACATTCGATACTTTTTGGAGATGTAATTTTGATGTAACTATTAGTTTTATAGGGTATTTCTTAATAATTATCTTTTATTTTTTAAGTTTGTTTGTTTTGAATAAATTTATTAATAAACAAAATCCCGAATTAATGATTTATGCATTGTACATTAATATCTTCGTATTTATTTTCTGGTCTATTCAAGGTATATACGAGGCATTTAGATTTGTAAACTACAGTATTGGTTATTTTTTATTTTTCTCAATGATTCTTTATATTATTAGTTTTAAAAAAAATATTATTTTGACTTTCGCAATGATTGCTTACTCTTTTTCAATTTCTTATTTAGAGCCTTACAATACAGCACTATATTATCCACAATTAAATTTGTTAACACTTTCTTCAATAATTCTTTTTTTATATTTCATCTATGGTGAAAGAAAGAAAAAATATCAACAAATAAACTAGTTTCAACTCCTTATAATTAAGTTGTGATAGTTGTAGTAATTCCAGTATTCAATGAAGAAAAAAATATATCTAATGTTATAGATACAGTTTCTAATTATTGTGACAAAATTATAGTTGTCAATGATGCATCAACAGATTTAACTGAAAGTATTTTAGAAGATTACATTAGTGATAAGTTAATCGTTATCAAAAACCAAAAGAATCTTGGTATTGGTGGTACTACAAAAGTGGGGATTGCAAAAGCATTAGAGATTAATGCAGAATATATCATTAAGTTTGATGGAGATGGTCAGCACTCCCCAGAAGATATTCCTGAATTTATTAATTACTTGATGAATGATAATTTTGATTATGTGAAAGGTAATAGATTTAAATCTTCAGTATCAGATATGCCATTTGTTAAACTCTTAGGAAACTTAATTTCAACAAATTTGCAAAAAATTGTAACAGGAAATTTTCAAATCTCTGATCCAAATAATGGGTTCCTAGCATTTAAGGCAAATATTTTTAAAAAAATAAATCCAAAATATCTAAGAAATGATTATTTTTTTGAGAATTCATTTTTATTAACTTTAATCGTTTATAAATTTAAAATTGTAGAGCATCCAATAAAAACAATTTATGCAAATGAAAAAAGTAGCATCCCCCTAATATTTGGATCAATAAAACTAATTCCTGTGTTTTTGAAATTATTGTATTTAAAGAACTATTTAAATATAAAAATTAATCTATCCATGGGATCTTCTGTATTTATTTTATTAAACCTGGCTATTGGAGCAAAGATAATAAACAATGAAATAGTTAGTATAAATCAAATTTTTTTCTTAGTTGGTTTGTATTATCTAATAGAAGTCATCAATTTTTTAAATGACTAAATATTTACAATATTTTATAGTTTTCCTTCCTTTTCCTTTTATATTTAATCTTTTGAGAAATTTTTCCACCAACAATCATATAAATTTTCAAAGTTTATTTTTTTCATTATTTTGTTTTTCATTTTTATATTTATTGGGTCAAGAAATAAATAAAATTTTTCAATTAAACTCTATATCTCTTTCTATCGTATTTTATTTAGTAGGAATGTATATTTTTAATTTCGTTATTCTTCCCTTTGACAAATTCTTCCTTTCATTTGTTGAAATATTTTTGGTTTATAACACTGTAATTACAATTTATCTTTTATTAAAAGCAAAAAATGTTAACAAAATCTTTATTATTTTTGGATTATTGATTTTTATTAGAATACTTTTTAATTTTGTTGATCTAAATAATTTTGGTTACATTGAATATAACAGCGATGTTGTTGAGTTCTGGAAACCAATGACAGAAAAAATATACAATAACGATCTTTTTTTATCTATTAATGAAAATTTAATTCAAGGTTATCCGCTGATGATTAATTATACATTTGCACAACTACATTATTTGTTTATTGGTAGTTCATCTTTTGCCTTTTCTCTTGTTGTTCCAAATCTATTTTTTTTCTTGAACATTTTGTTAATACACGAAACAATCAAAGAACCTTTTTTAAAGACAAATGTACTTTTAATTTATGTATCGATATTTTTAAATAGTGATTGGCTAAGTTATTTATTTTTTAATTCCCTCATGGGAGAAGTAATAGTAAATTATTTCTTTTCGGTATTTTTGGCAAATGCATTTTTCAATAAATCTATTTATAAAAATAAAATATATTTTTTTTGTTTGGGTTTTTTATATTTTTTAAAACCTTTTGTTTCTATATTGTTTCTAATTATTTCTTTTTATTTTTTCATAAAATACAAAAAAGTTTATTCTATATTTTTATCATTAGTTGGTATTACAGTAAGTAATATTTATAACGTTATTCTTTTTTCAAAACCAGATAGTGAAATAGGAGTTATTTCAGAAAACGTTTATTTTAAAATTCTTTTAGAAAACTCAGAAAAATTTTTCAATTTTAAGACTGAAAATATAAATTTAATTATTTTTGGCGAAATAGGCATTGACAGAGTATTAACTTTATTTTTAATTATTTATATATTCCTAAGTATTTTAAATATTTATCATAAGAAAACTCTGAACATTATGAATTTTCTATTTTTGATTAATTTATTACTTGTATTTTATTTGTATACAACTGTTTGGAAAGATATTGAATTAGGTTCGGCATATAGATATATTTTTTCATTTCTAACAATTTTATTTATCGATTTAGGTAATTCTTATAGTAAAGTATTAAAAAAATCTTAATATAAATTATTGTTTCTTTGAAAATTTTGCCAATGCTCTTGGTCATCCTTATAAAATTTAAAGAACGATTTTCTTCTTTTTCTCAATAGATGGTTGTATTCATGTGTGAATGAAAAATATTTATCATGCTCAAAATTATCTAAATATAAACATTCTTTTTCATCAAACAATTCTTTTATTTTTGGATTTTGGTTATCGATTTCTGATGGGAAAGGTTCAAGTTTTATAACAGTTCTTATTGCTCTTGAAAGTAACGATGGACCACTTAAATTCATAACATCATTCATAAATCTTTTATTTTGTATGTTATCAATAATCATCTCACCAGCTGTAGATAAGATGTCATCATTTTTTTTAAAAATTAATACCCAGGTTATAAAGTCAATTTTATTTGGTTCCATTGTTAAATATGTTTTATCTGAATTTATAAAGCTAGAAATATTTTTTAATATCAAGGAATCCATATCAAGATATACACAGCCAAATTTGTGAACCATTAGATATCTCCAGAAATCTGCCCTTGGGGTATAGTGTTTAAGTTTGAAATAGGACTCTACTACATCTTTATCAAAGTATTCCTCAACAGAGTTATTTAACTCTTGATTATCAAATAATATAAATTTAAATTCAGGATTCTGTTTCATCATTTTAGTTCTAAGCGACTCTATATTTTTATGAAATTTTTTTGTATTCCAAGTCTGAATTACTGTAAATCTATCTATTTCCATTTTTAAACCTAATATATTGGCCCTTCATAGCGTGACCAATGAGTATCAATCTCTGTTCCCTTGGGTCTATTTCTTAGAAGATGATTGTATTTGTGTTTAAATGAAAAATTTTTATTGTAATCATCTCCAACAATTTTGAAGGAAGAATTTTTGAACTCATATGTTTTAGTTATTTGCTCTTTTGGGTGAATCCACTCAAATTCTAAATTGTTTTCATTTGCAACATCAAAAATAGCTTTTGCATAATTTTTAACAGTCAAAGCATGATGATCGTTTCTATTTATACCATTGCTTACATCTTCAAGAATATTGTTAAGAGTTTTTTCAAGAATAATATGATTATTTTCAAAAATAAGTCCCCATTGTATAAACAAGTTTTCATGAATTTCTGGTGTGATAATTGCTCTATCGTTATCTTGGATCAAATCATCCAATGAATTATTTATCTGTGAATCTATATCAAGATAAACACCACCATTATTGAATAAAATCGTATATCGCCAAATATCAGCTCTTGCAACAATATGTTTCATTTTCCAATAAGTATCTTTGATATCTTTATCAGCGTTAGCATTTATATAGTCATTCATTTGACTGTCCGTATAAATTATATGCTCAAACGAAGAATTTTTAAGTCTCATTTTGTTATGAAGCTTTTCAAGCTTATCAGGTAAGGTTTGAGTGTTCCAAGTTTGATAAATTGTTTTTGAAATCATTAAATAAGTATATAAGTATTAATCAAATTTTTAAATCGAACTTAGAATCTATATTTTAATATTGCATATATATATCTAAAGAAATCAAGAGTTTTGATTTTTTTACCCTCCTTGTAGGTCCTTGATTCGTAATCTATTCCTACCTCTTTAATAATTTTGTATTTTTTTAAATATTTAGCAACAAGTTCAACTTCAATTTCGAAACCATTGGATTCTAAAATTATATTTCTAAAATATTCATTTGGAAATAATTTGTAACATGTGGCAATGTCAGTAACTTTTCTTCTATGTATAAATGAAAATAAAAAAGATAAAAATTTATTAGCAAAATAGGTTCTGTAATAATTTTGAGGTTCAATATTATTAATAAATCTTGACCCTATAACAAAAGTTGGCTGATCTTGATCTATTTCTGATAGTAATTTTTTAATATCTTTAGGAAAGTATTCAAGATCTGCGTCATGAATTATAGAGTAACTTGTATTAATTGAATTTTGAATCATTTTAATTGCACCCCCCTTACCCTTGTTATGACTCGTTTTAAATTTTTTTATTGAATTGTATTCTTTAGTTAGTTCATCAATAATTTGATTTGATCCATCTGTCGAACAGTCATCTATAATAAAGATCTCATCAACAACATTTTCATTTAATAGTCTGTTTATGGATTTTCTTAAAAATAATTTTTCATTAAACACAGGCACTATTGCTGTGAGTGTTATGTTTTTATGTTTTGACATTTGCAACAACTAAAATATTTTTTCCAAAAATTTTTCTTGTAAATATATCAAGAAATTTAAAAACTTTAAACACTGAACGATCATAAAAAATTAAACGGTTTTTACTGTAGTTAGGATTTACTCTTAAAATTTTAAAAATTATAAGAACTAACGAACCAATAAAATCAACATACTCAACAGAATCTATTTCGAAGTTACTTTTTTTAAGCTTTTCAAACAAGTCTTTTTTAGTGTATCTTCTGTGGTGGCCAACCAAACTATCTAATTTTGTCCAAAGAATCATAGAGTGAGGCAAATACAATATTAGCTTGCCACCTGGTTTTATAATCTCACTTAACTCTTTTAAAATCTTTGTATCATTCTCGATGTGCTCTAAGACATTTATAGAAACAATATTGTCATATTTTTTTGAATTCTTAATGTTTATGACATGTGGAATATTTTCTTTTATAAGCTTTTTTATTGCAGTATTATTAACTTCATAGCCCTCAAAACTTAAATTAGTCTCATTCTTTGCAAATTTTAAAAAATTTCCAAATCCACATCCAAAATCTAAATTTGTACCAATTCGTATATGTCTTAATATTTTTCTGTATATGTAGCTATTGTAATTATCTAGTTCATCAATTGATTCAAGTGCATGGATATCTTTATTATTTTCCATAAGACAATCTTACAGAAGTGATTATAGATTAAATATCTATAAAAATTAATTTATGATTATTCTGCTTGCTAAAGGATTTGAACCTGTGACTTCTTCCTTGTAAGGAAAAAACTATTAATTAAGGATTTTTAATATATAAAAACCCAAAATTATTTGGACCTTTAGAGCCTTTAGAGTCTGTGTCAGAAAAAACAATATATCCACCGTCAGAAGTTACATCAATAAATTCACCAGCATCATTACCTACATCAATACCACCACCAAAAACATTTATCGATGTCATATTGCCATCTTTATCAAACTCAGATAATAAAACTTTCCATTCATCAGATGTTCCATTTGGATGACCTGATCCAGAATAATCTGAATGGTCACCGGTACCACCGGTTACTACGAAACCGCCGTCAAGAGTCTCCCTAACTCCATAACACTCATCAAGTATGAATTTTGGATCATAGCCTCTAGGATTACCAAAAATATTTTTCCAAACTTCATTACCTTGATCATCAATAAGCATCACAATACAATCCCAATTAGCAGTTTGATATCCTGTTGTGTGTCCTGTAAACACAACATAGTCATTGTCAGTAATGTCCATATCAAATAATTGAACATTGTTGTTGCCACCAAATAATTTTATTGAGAGCGTATCTCCGTTTGAATCTAGATAATGCATTGCTGCATTTAAACCTTCATCAACCCATTCAACAGAACCTACTATGAATCCACCTTTGGATGTTTGCTTAACTTTTGTACCTTGCATAGCAGACAAGTCTTTATCCCAAATTACCTCACTAGTTGTTGACATTTTTGTTATAAAACCTTTTGATCCATCGGAAATGAATAAAAACCCTTCTTCATCTCCCTCTCTGTAACCAGTAACAACGATTTCGTCATTATTGATAACTTCTATCCCTCTAATTCCACCAACACCATTATGTGTAAATATTTTCTGCCAAACTATATTTCCATTAAAGTCAAGTTTTACAATTGCACTTTTTTGAAATCCATCTTTATAAAGACCTCCACCGGCAACATATCCATCGGATAATTCATTCACTGAATAACCCACATCAAACTTGTCCGGAGCTCCAATAATTGTCTGCCATAATTCTTTACCATTTGAATCTGTTTTCAATATGATCATATCTGTAAATCCAGTTGGGTCTTCCTCTTTTTCCCAATGATGACCAACAGCTATAAAGCCTCCATCTGATGTCTGCATGCCTTCATGGACGTGTTCTTCACGATCTGTTCCTTGACCCATATACCATCCAGTACTTATTGATGATGAGGTGTCAAAATACGTTGTGCCTTTATCCCATTCCCCGTATTCATCATATAATGATTCTTCATCTGAATCCTCTTCATACTCCTCTTCAT
>CETK01158846.1_pt1 | contig 12098 bp, 14 predicted proteins | sample 361431 | NCBI WGS metagenome assembly CETK01 (sample SAMEA2622452, study PRJEB7988) | marine metagenome | biome: marine biome (ENVO:00000447); feature: surface water layer (ENVO:00002042); material: "saline water (ENVO:00002010), including plankton (ENVO:xxxxxxxx)" | depth 5 m | reverse complement strand
ATTATCCTCACAAGCCACAATTACAAATAAAATTAATAAGGCATATTTAAAATTCACGTTATAAATATAATTTATATATTTAATTTACTTAAATGCTAAATTTTGAAATTATTGTTGATTAGTTACTCACAAATAAAATCATAAATATTTATAATTGGATATAACTAAAACTTTATAGATTTACTAAAAAAAGATCATGAGTTCAATAAAAATCTTAATAAATATGTCCGAACTTGGTGCAGGAACTAGGGGCTCTAGTTTATCCTATGAGTCTATTTTAACTGCTTCGCACAAAGCTAAAAGTGATTTTTTTATCAAAAATAAACCAGAAGAAATTTCAAATGAAAACAGTGCTCTTTTTCTTCCAGTCTCATCTCCTTATGCCAAGTACATTGATTTTGTTTCTGTTATGTATGATAGGATTTCAGACAAAGTAAAATCTACCTGTCTTGATAAAAAAATACCTGTTATTATTTCTGCAGATCACTCTAATGCAGGAGGAACAATAGCCGGTCTATCAAAAGCTTATCCAAATGAAAAAATTGGAGTTGTCTGGATAGACGCGCATGCAGACTTGCACTCACCATATACTACTCCTTCTGGAAATATTCATGGTATGCCTCTTGCAACTGCATTAGCAGAAGATAACACAAGTTCGAAGTTGAATGAAGTAGACAAAAATACAATTGAGAAATGGGAGAAATTGAAGGGCGATTCTCAAAGGGTTATGCCAGAACATATAATCTTTTTTGGTGTTCGCGATACAGAAAAACAGGAAGATGAGTTAATTGAAAGACTAAATATGAAAATATTTTCAGTCAGTGATGTCAGAGAAAACGGTGAAAAGAAGTGTGTTGACGAGACACTAAATCTTTTGTCAGATTGTGATTTAATTTATGTCTCTTTAGATGTTGATAGCTTAGATCCAGAAATTTCTGACGGTACAGGTACATCGGTGGAAAATGGATTTAAAGTTACTGAAGTAAAAAAAATACTTTATTATCTTTCTAACAGCTCAAAATTCAGCTGTCTAGAAATTACAGAAGTTAACCCTACACTTGATACAAAAGGAAATATGATGTCTGAAGTGGCCTTTGAAATTTTAGAGGAAACAGTTTTTAAGATTTAATAAAAAATTATTTCGTTATAGATTTTAAGTACTTATCGTAGAGTCTTGTCTGATGATTTTCCAAGTCTACTTTTTTACCTTCCAAAAAAATAAATTCAACATTATTTGTCATTACGTCTAGGGCATCTCCATTAGAAATGAATAAATTTGCGTCTTTACCTCTTTCTAATGTACCTGTGCGATCATCAATACTTAATATTTTCGCGGGATTTGAAGTTATTAGTCTTAGTGCATTTTCTTTACTTAATCCGTAACTAACTGATGTGCCGGCTAAAAATGGAAGGTTCCTTGAACCCATTCTTTCCATGTCTCCATAGTAGTCTAGACAGAATAAAATTCCTGCTTCGTGAAGAATTTTTGGAGTTTTGAACTTTTGATCAATATCATCATCAATATGTCTTGGAAGACTGTGAATCCTGCCCAGAACTATCGGAACTTCATATTTTTTAATGAAATCTGTAATTCTCCATGAATCAGAGGCTCCAACAATTACATATTTTTTAATGTTATAATTTTCTGCGAATAAAATGGCGCTCTTTATACCGTTAACACTGTTTGCTCGAATAAATAATGTTTGCCTTCCTTCAAAAATACCCTTCATCGATTCTAATCTCAAGTCATAGCTACTATTATCAGTACTATATTTTTTGGCATCTTCAAAAAAACTTTTAAGTTCGATAATTAGTTGATCATTTTTTTTTGTCTTTTCATCCTCTTCATCATGATCTTTGTCAGATGCGGTAAAATCGTGGCTGTGTGTCCATCTTTGGTGATGATGTATTTCAGGCCAATTTATATGAATGCCGTCATCTTTTAAATATGTTGCATCAATCCAGTTATGACCATTTAGTTTCATAATTGAGGAAGTTCCGGTGATGAGTCCACTTCCTCTCGGAGTTACTTGCGCCATTAATATCCCGTTGTTTTTGACAGTTGAAACAACAACTGACTCAGCGTTGTAAGCGATTTGAGATCTTACATTTGGATTAAATTTTCCAACTTCTTTTTCATCTCTACTTGCTCTAACTGCATCTATTTCTACTAGCCCTAGTGATGAGTTGGGTAAAATAAATGTGGGATATATATTTTTACCCATACCATCAATAATTTCATAATTTTCTCTTTGATAATTAACAGAGTCTTTATGTCCAATTTCTTTAATTTTTCCGTTATTTATTATGATTGTTGCATTTTCAATTACAGTTCCGTTACCAATGTGTGCTGTTCCTCCAATAATAACGAATTTATTCTCTTGAGAAAAAGATGTATGAACAATAAATAATATCAAAATTGTTAAACTTCTAGTCATTCTCTTTATTGTTAAGTTTTGAAATTAGTCTGGCCCTTTCAGATTTGATTATTTCTCTTTGCTTTTGGTCTTCTTCTTGCGAAAAATAACATCTTCCGTCCACATATGTTTGTTCAGCTTTAGAGTAAACTGATAAAGGATTGCCTGACCATAACACGATGTCTGCTTCCTTACCCGCTTTTAAACTACCAACAAATTCATCAATTTCAAGCATCTTTGCTGGATTCAATGTTATGGATTTCCATGCATCTTCATGTGAGGCATTGCCATATTTTACCATTTTAGCAGCTTCATGGTTTAGGCGTCTTCCCATTTCAGCATCGTCGGAATTAATAGCGGTATTTACCCCAGCAATATTCAATAAAGCAGCGTTGTACGGGATTGCATCATTAACTTCATATTTATAAGCCCACCAATCAGAAAATGTAGATGCACTTGCACCATGATTTTTTAGTTCTTCAGCAACTTTATAACCTTCAAGAATGTGAGTAAAAATATTGATATTAAATTCGAATTTTTCGGCAATATCCATCAGCATTAAAATTTCAGATTGTACATATGAGTGACAAGTTACATATCTCTCTTTATTTAGAACTTCAACTAATGCATCTAGTTTAAGGTCTCTGCGTGGCTTTGGATTTTTTTTATTTTTTTTGTGAAGTTGAAGTTTTTTATCATAATCAAGTGCACGAGTAAACGCATTTTCAAACGTTTGTTCAACTCCCATCCTTGTTTGCGGAAAACGTGTTCTGTAATTACTTCCCCAGTTTGACTGTTTTACGTTTTCTCCAAGAGCAAATTTAATAAACGGCTTTGCTTTTTTATATTTTAAATTTTCTGCTAGTTGTCCCCATCTTAGCTTTATTATTGCAGATTGACCACCTATGGGATTTGCTGAGCCGTGAAGAAGTTGAGCTATTGTAACACCTCCTGCTAACTGACGATATATGTTGATGTCTTTACAATTTATAACATCACCGATTCTCACTTCAGATGTGACTGATTGGGTTCCTTCATTGACTCCTTTTTTTATAGCAATATGAGAATGTTCATCAATTATTCCAGATGTTATATGTTTTCCTTCAGCGTCTATTATTTTAATGTTATTTGATTTTTTGAATATTTTTTTGCTGATGTTTTTCCCTATAGAAATTATTTTCCCATCAGCAATTGCAATGTCATAATTGTCTACGATACCTAGTTTTTCGTTAGTCCATAGGGTAGCATTCCTAAATATAATTGATTCTTGAACTGGATATTTAGACAGACCATAGGCAGAATTAGGATATGTGACTTCGCTGTGTGAAATTTCCGTCTTTTTGTTGGTAGTTTTCAAGATTGGCAAATAAGAACTTATTTTACTTAAAACCCATGGTTTTACGTTGCCAAGAGAGTCAAATGATTCTCCAAAAATTAAAGAATCTTTTTTTACACCACTAAACAAATATTTGTTCACTTTAAAACTAATGTAATTATTTGCAAATCGAAATTTTTCAATTTTTTTGACTTTGGAGGAATCATTTATAAATTCAGCTGTAAGCTTGCCTTTATTCAATGATATTTCTACTACTGAGTCGAGTTTATTTCCAAAATCAAATTTGTATCTTCCAATAAGATTAGGAGCTTCTATGTCGTTTATTATATATTGTTTACCATTTATCCAATTTTGAAATATTGTAAAGTCGTTATGAAATAATTTACCTTTGTAGATTATAAAATTCGCTTTTTTATTTTTTTCAACGGAGCCTATTTTATCGTTAGCATTTAAGAATTTTGCGGGTGTATAAGTGAGTGATTTTAATATTTCAGTTTCAGAAACGCCAGTGGAAATTACAAGTTCAATGTTTTTATAAAATTCGCTAAAATTTTTAGTTCCATGCGGTGTTATTGCATATTCAATATTGTTTTCGCTGAGTTTCTTTATATTGTGTGGTGCAGTATCTACATGTTTTAACTCTGCTAAGGAATAATTTAAATTTTTATAGTAGTCAGAGTCGAGTTTTATTTTTGGAAAATTTAAAGGAACAATTAAACTAGGTTTTAATTTACTAAGTTCTATTATCCGTTGGTATTCATCACCGTTTGTTTTAAATATGAAGGATAAATCAAATTCTTTAGCAATTTTGTTAGCTCTAAAAATTGATTGGAAGTCGTCAACTTCAAAAATCATTGGTAGTTTAATTTTTTTTCCCAGAGCTTCAAGTGAACTGTCATATGTCTTTGTTTGACTCTGGTACCATTCTAAATCATATAAAGTCTGTCTAATCAAAGCAATAGCACCCATCAATGAACGAGGGTAGGTTGTCTTTGAACTACCTTTGTTGAATGATAAAAAAAGTGCGGATTTATTTGAGAGAACTTGTTTGTGTGGTTTGTTATATGACAGATTTAATAAGCTTGATGTTCCTCTTATAATTCCATCATCATTAAAAATATTAATTGAGCCAAAACCATTTTCTATTAATTTTTCAGATTTTTTTTTATCGATTCTAAAATTATTGATTACATCATACTCAGCCTTTATAGCTGAATTCCAGTTAGAAAGATTATCTTCATCTAGTTGAGCTTGATCATAGTTAGAATAAATATCTATAAATGATGGACAAATTTTAAATCCCTTGGCGTTAATAATTTTTGTATTTGGTGTCAATTCTAAATTAAAACCTAAGTCTAAGATTATGTCTTTTTGAACGAGTAGGGTGCAGTTTTTTATCTGTTTTTCATATGATACATGAACATCGGCATCTATAAATGCAGTTATGAAATTTGAATTTTTATGTACTCCGTTGACAGGAAAGTTTTCTTGTGCGATTGTTGTCAATGAAAACAACAAGATAGTTATTAATTTATACAATTGGGATTTCATTTTTCTCGCATTTCCTAAAATAATTTACATAAAATTTTTCTACTAATTAAAATTGTAATTAGCTTATTTTATGATTTTTAAAAATTGTTTTATGTCAGAAATTATTTTAGTGTTTGAAAGCTTTACCATATTGGAGTTTATTTTTAAGTCGCTAACAAGAAATTTTTTTGATTTGGGAAATTTCTCGTGCATGTAGCTAATGGTAGTAAGAATATTAGTTTTTGAAAAGTTAGAAACTGAAAATATAAGGATATTGTCAATTTGTTTTTTTTCAGAAATATGATCTAAGCATTGTAGGGGAACATTTGAACCAAGGTATGTTACGTCGTAACCATTTTGTATAAGTAGAAATTTAGCAAAGATTAGTCCAATTTCATGAAACTCGTTGGGTGGAAGGAATAATAACCAATGAGAGGATTTTGTTATTTTTTTGGCAGAATTATCTGTTGAGGCAAGTATTTTTTGTTTAATAAGTTCGGATAAAAAGTGTTCTTGACCAGGATTAATTCGATTTGTTAGCCAAAATAAACCAATCTTAGAGAATGTTTGTAAAATTACTTTTTGATAAAATTCAATTATGTTATATTTTTCAACACCCTCAGTATATGTTTTTTGAAAAAGCAAAGCATCATAATTCAAAGCAGCTTCAATAAATTTGTTAACATAGAATTCATATGCGATATTTTTATCATTGCTTGACTTTGACTCATTTACTAGGTTATTTAACTGGTCTTTGCTTTGCTTTGCAAGGAATGAGATTTTATATCCGTTTTCTGTAAGAGATTTAATATTTAAAGCTTTGACAAGTAAATCATCGCTATATACTCTTATGTTGGTTTTTGTTCTTGTAGCCTTAAATAATCCGTATCGATTTTCCCAAGTTCTAAGAACTAACTTATTGATATTTGTGATTTGAGAAAATTGATCTATGTTGTACATGTTTTATCTAATGTTAATAGGCAAAAATACAAAAAAATTGTATTTTGAATAGTTTTTTAGTAAAAAGATTATACATTTGTTCTATTGTATAGAATTAAAGTCATAAAGTTATACAAAATTTAAATTTATTTACATGAAAACTAATATTTTATTTTTTATAGTGTTTTTACCAGTTATATTTTTTTCTCAAACTACAGGACCCATTTTAGATTCAAAACTGAATCCTCCTACTGATGAAATTATAAATCACATAAAAAAAAGATCTGAAATTTGGATTAAGGGACAGTGGAAGGTAGTTAACAACTCATATAAATGGGTGAAAGGACATTGGACTGATAAAAGAGTTGGGTTTCACTATGTAGATGGAAATTGGGAAAAAAAATCTAGTGGCTGGGTTTGGAATGAAGGCTATTGGAGAGAGGTCAATGTAAAAAAATGGCTTAATATGTACTCATAGTGAAGATAAACAGTGTTCAAATATCAAAAATGCAAAGAGTTGAAAGACTAAAGTTAATCAATTCTGTTTGTGGAATTCGAGGCGTTCATCTAATCGGATCTCGTTCCAGCGACGATGTATCCAACTTAGCTATTTTTAGCTCTGTAACTCACTTAGGAAGCAATCCCTCATTACTAGGATTTATATGTAGACCATCAAAAGAAGTCAAAAGAGATACGCTCACTAATATATTGTCAAATAAATTTTATACTATTAATAGTGTACACCAAAATATGATTGATCGTGCACACATGACTTCTGGAAAATTTGATGCGGAAATTTCCGAATTTTCACAATGCAAATTCAATGAAGTTTATATAGATGATTTTTATGCCCCATTTGTTGAGGAGAGTAAAATAAAATTAGGGCTAAATTTTCTTGAGTCAATTCCAATCACTCACAACAATACTTGTTTAGTGGTTGGAGAAATAAAAATTATAGATTATGACAAAAATTATATGGATGAAGGATTTGAAGATGGAGTTGGTGTAGTTGGGTTAAACTCTTACTTTGGCACAAATAAAATTAAAGATTTAGATTACTATAGAGTAAAAAAATGATATATCAATTCAAAACTAAACAGTTACTAAAGTCTGATCTTGAAACAGTATGGGACTTTGTATCGTCACCAAGAAATCTTAAAAAGATAACACCCCCATATATGGGTTTTGATATCACATCGAAGGATTTACCACTCAAAATGTATCCAGGTATGATAATTAGCTACAAGGTTTCTCCATTACTTTCAATTCCAACAACGTGGGTAACCGAAATTACACAAGTAGAAAAGCATAAATTTTTTATTGATGAACAGAGGGTAGGGCCTTACACAATGTGGCACCACCAACATTTTTTAGAAGAAACCAAAGATGGTATTCTAATGACTGATATAGTTACATACAAACCTCCATTTGGAATTTTGGGCTCAATTGCTAATTCATTATTTATTAAAAAGAAATTAAAAAGCATATTCGACTACCGCTTTGTTGCTTTAGAAAAAATATTCAATTTATGATCCAACTAAACTTTTTCAAATTACTAATTATGATTCAACCACTATTGTTTTCTCAGACCTTCTATGACCTATCCATTGAAGGCATAAATGGAGAAAAGATATTATTTCAAGATTACAAAGGTAAATATGTTCTCATAGTAAATGTTGCTTCCAGGTGCGGCTATACCAGCCAGTATTCTGACTTACAAAAATTAAGTCAAACTTATGATAATCTTGTAGTCCTTGGTGTGCCGTGTAATCAATTTGGTTTCCAAGAACCAAAAAGTGAATCGGAAATATTTAAATTTTGTTCAAACAATTATGATGTTACATTTCCTATGACAAAAAAGGTGAATGTTAGAGGAGGTTCCCAGCACCCAGTGTACAATTGGCTCACTAATAAAAAATTGAATGGTTATGATGATTTTAGGATATCATGGAATTTTAATAAATTCCTGATCGATGGTGAAGGGAAACTTGTTGGTTACTTCCCTAGTGGTGTAAAACCTCTTAGCAACGAAATTACCAAATTTTTAAATTAAAATTCTCATTACAACTTGATCTTAAATACTACATATTTAGACAAAGAAAAAAAGAAGCTAATTATTCAAAAAGTTGGAAAAAGTTTGTCCCTTTGGGACAGTATTTTCAATACTATTAGAGGATCACACAGAATGATCATTGATAGTTACAGTTCGGGGTTTGAAGGTTTTCTTAGAAAGGATAATAATATTTTATATGCAAGCATTGAGAACAGAAATCTTGGGATTATTGTTCGAATTTCTAACAACTACGAAACTATATCCTGGCTAATTCCTTTTTACAAACTCGGTATTTACAAGTCTCGTAAATTCAGCATTCACTCCGAGGGTCAATATATTAAGTTTCGTATTGATAAAAATTATATAATGAACAAAAAGTTCATTTCCAATATGTTCGAACTAAAAGTTCAATATAACAATCAGTATAAAGCCAAAATAAGTTGAGAAGACCCTGGAATTTAACTAATGTTCCCGTGTACAGTTTAGTTACACTTGACTATAAGCTGGATTTAAATATGAACATATGTACATATGTAACTCCAATAAGCATCAAGCCAAAAAAATATCTCATAGCAATAGACAAGCAGACTAAAACATTTGAAAATATTTTAAATGGTAAAAATAAATATGCTCTACAACTACTAAGTAAAAAAAACATTTCAATAGTTAAACATCTGGGCAAAAAAAGTGGTTACAAATTCAATAAATATGATTATTTAAAGAGAAAAAAACTTATTAAAAATTTTAGAGACGTCGAAATTCTGAACGACGTTTCGTGTGTATTATTTTTGAGCTATGAGAGTCAAATAAAAACCAATAACGATCATGATTTGTTTTTGTTTAATATATCCGGTTTCAAAACATTTTCCAACACAGATATCTTATATTTTAATGACTTAGTCAACAAAAAAATTATTTTATGATTACCAACTTTGAAGAAATTTTAAAAAAAACTAAAAACTTAAATCTTAATAACTATTCAAAGACTAGAAATTATTTAAATGGTTCTGTCACCAAATTATCTCCATACGTTTCAAGAGGGATGATATCAACAAGATTTATTTTTGAACAGATTATTGGTGCAGGAAAACCAATAAAACAATACGAAAAATTTATTCAAGAGCTAGCCTGGCGAGATTATTGGCAATTGGTATGGAGGCACAAGGATATTAATAAAGATTTAAAGCGTCAGCAAGAAGAAGTCAATAATCATTATATCCCTAAAAACATTATTGAAGCACAGACTAAAATTGAAGCTATAGACTCCTCGATCAAAAAATTATATCACGAAGGTTATGTTCATAATCATGTACGAATGTATATTGCGAGCATTGTATGCAATATTGCAAAATGCCACTGGAAAAATCCTGCAAAATGGTTTTATTATCATCTCATTGATGCAGATTGGGGGAGCAATGCATTAAGTTGGCAGTGGGTATGTGGAACAAACAGCTCAAAAAAGTATTATGCTAATCAAGCAAATATCAACCATTTTTGTAATACAAATCAAACTAATACTTTTTTAGATCATGAGTACTCAGTTCTTTCAAATATTGAAATACCAAAAATCCTTAGCGAGGTTGTTGACCCTAATTTAGATTTTAATTTACAATGCAGTGAGCCAATAGAAATTGATAACTCAAAACCTATTTTAGTATATAATTTTTATAATGTTGATCCGATGTGGAGAAAGGATTTAGATGCTAATAGAGTAATGTTAATCGAACCTAGTGTCTTTAGGGAGTACCCGGTTAGTCCTAAGTCTCTTAGTTTCCTAAAATCTTTATCAAAAAATATTGACGGGATTAAATTTTATATTGGCGAATTTGAAGATTTATCTAAAAATATATCGAATCAAAGAATATATTACAAAGAACATCCTCTAAATAAAAATTATCACGGATCAGAGGATAAAAGGGACTGGTTGTTTGAAAATGATAGTTATTATCCTTCCTTTTTTAAATTTTGGAATAAGAATAAAAAATCACTTGGATTATAGGATTTTACCTACCTGAGCAATGAACACATTTTTCTGTTTCTGGGATAATTAGAATTCTTTCAATTGGAATTTTTGTTTTGCATCTAATACAAATACCAAAATCATCATTATGAATTTTTGTTAAAATAATTTTTAGTCCTTTCAATTTTTTCTCAGCATTTCTCAAAGCTGCTTCAACAACAGATTTGTTATTTATTGCATCCATTCTTGAAACTCTGCCAATTGAATTTTCTGGACTGATAGGTTTTGTAGATTTTTTATATTCAATAATATTATTATTAACCTTTGATATCTCATAAGTCAATATTTTCTTAATTTTTTTTAATTCTTCGTCTTTCACAAGATTTATTATTTATATTATTATTGTAAAAATATAATTAATGTTTTTTAATTTGTCCTTTTTAAAATCAGTAACTCAACTAATATTTTCTTTTTTTTACATGTTAGTTGGATTAAAACACTTTACAAATCCTGATATCTTTTTAAAAATAGTTCCACCATACTTACCTAAAAAACTTGAGTTAGTTTATTTGAGTGGACTCTTTGAAATTTTATTTGGGTTTATTATGTTATTGGTTTTGACTTTTGAGTTACTTAAAAATAAAACTACAAAGTCATATTTTAAATTATTACTAACCAATGAACATTTTTATCCAAAACTCCAAAAACTAAAGTTCTATAATTCTTTATGTTTGATATTACTGTTAATAGCAGTTTTTCCTGCAAATTATTATTTATTTTCGTCTGAAATTGCTAGAGAAAGTTTTGGTTCAATTACAAAAGAACAAGCGTTAATAAGAATGTTTTTTCAGCCTATGCTTATTGCCACAGCCTACTGGCATGGAACAAATTTGAAAAATCAAAGATTATCAGGGTTAATGCTTGTAATTGCAGTTATTACTATTTTTTATTTTGCAATTATTTTGAATTAACTTCATCAAAATTTAGATTTTAAAAACTTATAGTCTATGTAAAAGGTCCCGAAAGGAATAACAGAGGCAATTAAAACAATCAACAATTCTTTAATATTTAATTCCAACTTATTTTTTAATAAAAAAGCTGTTAAAACATATACAATAAATAGAATTCCGTGTGGCATTCCAAGAATTTTAACGAGCATTTCATTACCATACAAATACTTTAAGGGCATTCCTAAAAAGACTAAAAAAATGAAGGACAAACCCTCTAATAATGCTATTAATCTGAATATGAATATTTTTTTCATTTTTTATAAAATATTGGTTTTCAATTTATGATTTGAATTAAGTTTTTCTAAAATTTCATCAACCTTTTTTCTAGGTGTTTCTAAAATTATTTTGCTAGTTGTAGAAATTTTTTGTTCTTTAATTTTTAAGTTATCATTTTTAATAATTTTCATTACTGAATTGATATGTTCAATTTTAAAATTAATTTCAATTAGATCAATTATTTGTTTATTAATTATTTTAGAGCTATTAATTGCCAGTGTTGCACAACTTCTGTAGCACCTAATCAGTCCAGATATTCCAAGTTTTGTTCCACCAAAATATCTAACTACAATTACAATAATATTTGTTAAGTTAAATTTTTTAATCACATTATAAATTTGTTTTCCTGCTGTTGAAGATGGCTCTCCATCATCATTCATTCTAAAATCAGACTGGTCATGTTTTAAAACATATGCATAGCAATAATGATTTGCACTTTTTTCTAGCTTTCTTATATTTTGCAATCTCGATTTAACATCGCTTACATTATTTACTTTAAAGGCATATGAGACGAACCTACTTGATTTTTCGGAATAAAAACTTTTTGAATCATATTCAATTTCGTTGTATGTAAAAT
>CETK01013835.1_pt1 | contig 12103 bp, 11 predicted proteins | sample 361431 | NCBI WGS metagenome assembly CETK01 (sample SAMEA2622452, study PRJEB7988) | marine metagenome | biome: marine biome (ENVO:00000447); feature: surface water layer (ENVO:00002042); material: "saline water (ENVO:00002010), including plankton (ENVO:xxxxxxxx)" | depth 5 m | reverse complement strand
AAATAAAAATTTCTAAAGGTTCTAGGCCAAGTATTTCGCATGACGGACTTACAATTGCTTTCGTCAAAGAGGGCCAAATATGGACGGCTTCCTTAAATGACAGTATACACCACCCAAAAAAGTTATTCAATATTAGAGGATCTCAATCTGATATCAATTGGAGTCCAAATGACAATTATTTGGCTTTTACAAGCTCACGTTCTGACAACTCATATATTGGAGTTTACAGCTTCAAGGATATGAAGGTGGTTTTCATGGACCCTTCGGTTGATCGTGACTTTTCTCCTGAATGGAGTCCAAATAACAAAAAGGTTGCATTTATTAGAAGACCTTATGCCAAAGATGTTCCACCATTCAGTCCAAAAAAAAGTGCCCGCCCATGGAGTATTAGGGTTTTAGACTTAAGCAGCGGTCAGTCTACCTCTTTGTGGGAAGCAGACCCAGGTATGGGTTCCGCATTTTTTAATCAGTTCCCTAGAGCTGCTCTTAAATGGACCATCGACAATCAACTTATCTTCCCGTGGGAGAAAAATGGATGGATGCACCTATATTCCTTGGATGTTCAGTCAGGGAATATCTCTCAACTAACATATGGTGATGGAATAGTCGAACAATATCACCTTAATAAAGAGAAGAACTACATCTTATTCACGACAAATGTTAATGACTTACACAGGCGCCATATTGGGAAGATATACCTTGATTCAAAAAAAAATGTAATGCTTACAAATGGTGAGGGAACTGAATTTAGCCCACTTCCTGTAAAAAAAGGATTTGCTTTCTTAAAGACAACTGCTCAACATTCTTCTCGTCCAGCTCTGTTTTTAAAGGGGGAACAACAATTGATTGGAAACAAAACAAAGATTTTCAAAAATCAAAGAATACCTGATGTTATCAAAATTTCTGCTACTGACGGGAGTAAATTTATGGCTACCATTTTTTATCCATACAATTATAACAAGAAAAAAAAGTATCCAGCATCAATTTTTCTCCATGGCGGGAGTCGAAGACAAATGCTCCGAACATACCACTACAGCGGATATTATAGCAATGCATTTGCTGTACAACAATATTTCGCAAGCCAGGGTTATATAGCCATGATGATAAATTATCGAAGTGGAATTGGTTATGGCACAGAATTTAGAGAAGCTAATAATTACGGGATTACAGGAGCTAGCGAAGTAAATGACTTAATTGGGGCTGGAGAATACTTAGCATCAAGATGTGACATAGACCGAAATCGAATAGCAATTTGGGGGGGTAGCTACGGAGGGTATTTAACAGCACACGGTCTGTCTCGAAGAAGTGATCTTTTCTCTGTAGGCGTTGACATTCATGGCGTACACAATTGGAACACTGAGCTACCAACTTTTGCTAGTTGGTATAATCCCCATTACTATCCTAAAATCGCTGCATTGGCATACCAATCTTCGCCTGAAGCATACTTAGATGGTTGGGAAAGCCCAGTATTATTAATCCATGGGGATGACGATCGCAATGTCCCTTTTAAGGAGTCCGTTGTTTTATCTGAACAATTAAGAGAGAGGGGTGTTTATTTTGAACAATTAATATTCCCAGACGAGGTACACGGATTTTTGCTTCAAGATAATTGGGTTAAGTGCATGGAAGCCACGTTTGAATTTATTGATAGGCATATAGGGGTAAAATAATCAACTAACACAGAATATCAGGACCGGAAAGCTAATAAAAAACCAACACATTTCATTTTATATCGGATTTTTTTCTCTTGACTCAAGTATCGAACCAATTGAGGATTCAAAATCATTATTTTTGAGTTATTATTTATATAGTTGAATGTAAAATTAGATTAACTTTTCTTTGGATTATTTATTTATATCAAACAATTTTGAAAAAAAATTTAAATGTTAATTGAGGACCTAGATTTTAATGATAAGAAGGTTTTGGTTAGAGTAGATTTTAATGTCCCGATGAATGAAAATCTTCAAGTAACTGACAATACAAGAATAGAATCTTCGGCGAAGACCATTTTACACATTCTTAAAAATGGAGGAAGTTGTATTTTGATCTCTCATATGGGAAGACCTAAAGGGTACGAAAACAAACTATCATTAAAAAATGTAGTTCTAGAAGTCGAAAAGGCATTAAACAAAAAAATCACTTTCTTAAATGATTGCATTGGCGACAAAGTAACAAAGGCCTGCAAAGAAGCAAAAAAAGGAGAAGTAATCCTTCTAGAAAATCTTCGGTTTTATTCAGAAGAGGAATCTGGAGAAATCGAGTTTTCTAAAGCTTTATCAGAACTTGGAGATATCTATATAAATGATGCTTTTGGGACTGCACACAGGAATCATGCTTCCACTGGGGTTCTCCCAACTTTTTTTAAGGGCTGTAAGGCTATGGGCTTCTTGCTCTCAAGTGAAGTAGAGGCCATTAGAAAAGTATTAAAAAAAGGACAAAGTCCAATTTTATCAATAATAGGAGGTGCTAAAGTTTCTTCCAAAATAGAAATTCTTAAAAACTTAATTAATATTGTAGACGATCTAATAATTGGAGGAGGAATGGCCTATACCTTTATAAAAGCTAGAGGAGGTGAGATAGGAAATTCCTTACTTGAAGAGCCCTTTTTGGACGAGGCCGAAAAAATTCTTTCCCTTGCTAAAGATAAAGAAGTTAAAATTCATCTCCCAAAGGATGTAGTAGTTTCAGAAAGGTTTTCCAACAATTCTCCAACAGATGTGGTTGAAATTTATAACATTCCAAAAAACATGGAGGGATTAGATATTGGACCACTAACCATAAAGAAATTTGATAAAATTATATTCAATTCAAATACAATTCTATGGAACGGCCCTCTTGGTGTTTTTGAAATGCCCAACTTCCGAAATGGAACTAAAGAGGTTGCTAATTCAATTGCAAAGGCAACTAAAAGAGGGGCATTCTCTTTAGTTGGAGGAGGAGACTCAATATCGGCAATCAAACTTTTCGGGATGAATGATAAATTCAGTTATATTTCAACAGGAGGAGGAGCAATGCTAGAGAGTATGGAAGGAAAAGTTTTACCAGGGATAAATGCAATTTTAAATTAATAATTTGAAAAAACTAACATGCATTTTTTTTCTTTTGCTGGGTTGTGAAAAATCAGAAAACTCACCATACCTACCACAATCAAGTGGGAATATTAATAATGTCTCAGTAATTATGAAAGAAAAAAATTGGCGGTCAGAATTAGGCGAAAATACACGAAATATAATTGGGGATATTTATCACGGACTACCAATAGATGAGCCAAACTTTAGGTTTTTCCACATTGATCCGAAACAATTTACTGGTTTTTCAAGGCATTCTAGAAATATAATTTACTTTCAAAAAGACACCATAAACAAATTTAGAATTTATAAAGATCTTTATTCAAAACCTCAACTATTTTTTTTGATTCAAGGTGAAGACCAGGACGTATTGACAAACTATCTTGAAGAAAACAAATTCCTAATTATTAATACCATTAAAAATGGTGAGAGAAGGGAAAAAATTAGAAGAATAAAGAAGTCGCCATCTAAATCTAACATTTTAAACGATAGAATGGGGATAGACATTATTTATCCCAGCATTTATAAAAAAGTAAAAGACACTTTTAATTTCGTTTGGCTTGAAAAAAAAATATTAAAAGGAACATTAAATATTATTTCCTACCGTCTCCCATCAGTGGCCCTGAGTGATCGTCCAGCGTTAAAAGATTTAATAAGGATAAGAGATTCAATAGGTAGATTATACATACCTGGGCGTCTAAAAGGAACATATATGATTACAGAACAGGACTACAAACCATATTTTTATAAATTAAAAGTTGATAACAAAGAGGTTTTCGAGACCAAAGGAATTTGGGAAGTAAAAAACGACTTTATGGGTGGGCCTTTCGTGAATCATCTTATAAAGGACGAAAAATCCAATCAATGGGTTGTTGTGGAAGGATTTGCTTTTGCACCGTCAGTATCTAAAAGGGAGTTTATGTTTGAGTTAAACTCTATATTATCCACGATTTCAGTCGGAAATTGAGCTAAACTATTTTTCTTTTTTTTGTCTTGTGTCTTCTTCTTTAGAGGCGTTTTTGAATTCCTTTATCCCACTACCGAGGCCACGCATCAATTCAGGAATTTTTCTTCCACCAAACAACAAAAGAACGATGAGCAAAATTATCGCTATCTCTTGGAAGCTAAAGGCTAAAATTATGTTATAAAAATTCATAATATTTTATTTAAGCAAATGTAATCATATTTTTGCATATAAAAACACTTACCTTATTTATATGAAATAGTGTGATTACAAGAATTTTTATCTTTGTTTGATTCATGAAAAACTCTCCAAACTTTAGGAAGCGTGTAATAAAAAAATTAATAAGCAGATACAGGCTTGTTATACTTAACGAAGAAAATTACGAAGAACAATTTTTTTTTAGGTTAACGATCCTCAATTTACTAATAATTTCAACTTTTTTACTTTCATTTTTAATAACAGGCACTTTATTAATAGTTTCTTATACTAGTTTAAAGGAGTTTATTCCAGGATATGCATCTAATTTGATGAGAAAACAAGCAATTTTAAATGCAAGCAAGTTAGACTCTTTAACAATTTCCTATAATCAATCTTTAGATCAATTAAATTCTATTAAGAGAGTTTTAACTGGGGATATTAGGTTTGAAGAATTCAAAGAAAGAGAGTTTAAACTTGACAGTGAAAACATTGAGGTTAAATTAAATTCAAAAAAAATAATGGACGATTCATTATTAAGAATCTCTATTGATAACGAAGACAAGTATAATTTTAGCACTAATTTAAATAGTGACGAAAGCTTTTTATTTTTTTCTCCGGTATCGGGTGACATATCTCAAAAATTTGACCCATCGAAAAATCATTTTGCTGTTGACGTTGTTGCAAAGGAAAATGAACCTGTAAAATCAGTAGCTGATGGAGTTGTTATTTTTTCTGAATGGTCTTCGGATACAGGTTATGTTATTATCCTAGAGCACAAACAGGGATATTTATCCGTCTACAAGCACAATGAATCATTGAATATTACTCAGGGAGATATAGTTCGAGCCGGTGATATTATTGGAACTGTAGGGAATACAGGAGAATATTCAACGGGCTATCATTTACACTTTGAATTATGGAATGACGGATACCCACTTGATCCTGTAGATTTTATTAATTTTTCACCTTAGATTTTATTTAATGTATCACAACATTGCTAAGAGTTTCGCAAATTATATTGTTTCCAAAAATCAATACTGGATTAAAAACCCAATTCAATCACAAGCAAAAACATTAGAATTTTTGATAAAAAACGGGAGACAAACATTATTTGGGGAGCAACACTTTTTTAAAGAAATAAAAAAATATGAAGAATTCAAAGACTCGATCCCTGTTAGAGACTACGAAAAGTTTAAAATTTATATTGATAAAATACTTAAGGGCGAAAACGACGTTGTCTGGCCTGGCAAACCAATATACCTATGTAAAACTAGTGGTACCACATCAGGAATTAAGTACATCCCAATATTTAAGAATGCAATTAAAACTCATATCAACTCAGCAAGGGACTCTATCCTTAATTACATTCTTAATTCAGGTGACACAAACTTCATTAAGGGCAAACAAATATTTATACAAGGCTCTCCGATTTTAAAGTCCAAAAACGACATTAAAATTGGAAGATTATCAGGTATAGTTGCTCATCACGTACCCTTTTATTTAAGATCATCAAGAATGCCAAGTTGGGAAGTAAATTGCATAGAAGACTGGGGGGAAAAAGTAAGTGCGATTGTAAACCAGACTGTTGATCAAAACATGACCTTGATTAGTGGTATACCACCTTGGGTACAAATGTATTTTGAAAAAATCATTGAAAAAAGCGGGAAAAAAGTAGGGGATGTTTTTAAAAATTTTTCCTTGTTTATCTATGGAGGAGTCAGTTTTAAACCCTATGTAAAAATATTTGATGAATTGATAGGCAGAAAGATAAATTCTATAGAAGTTTACCCAGCTTCAGAGGGGTTTTTTGCATTTCAGGACCAAATTGAGGTTGACTCCATGCTTCTAGTACTTAATAATGATATTTACTATGAATTTATCAAAACTAAAGATCTATTAAATGGAAAGAAAAACTACATCCCTTTGTCAGAAGTTGAAGTTGGTGAAAATTACGCTCTTATAATATCAACTTCGTCAGGGCTTTGGAGATACAATATTGGGGACACAATCCAGTTCACAGAAACTAACCCCTACAGGATAATAGTAACAGGAAGAACCAAACACTTTATTTCTGCTTTTGGGGAACATGTTATTGCAAAGGAAGTGGAAAGTACAATAAAAGAAGTTTCATCAAAATTAAAATTAAGAGTACGTGAATTTACGGTTGCCCCCCAGGTTACGCCCAAAGAAGGGTTACCATATCACGAATGGTTCATAGAATTTGATCAAATAAATGAAAATTTAGAAGCAATAGAGTCCACAATGGATAACATGATGCAAAGACAAAATATTTATTATAAAGACCTCATAAAAGGAAAAATTTTATCACCTCTTAGGATAACAAAAGTAAAAAAAGGGGGCTTTAATGATTTCATGAATTCTATTGGAAAGCTTGGTGGGCAAAACAAAGTCCCTCATCTTTCTAATGATAGAAAAATAGCCACCGAACTTAAAAACTATATAATAAAAAGATGAATATTCTTATTACTGGCGGTTTGGGATTTATTGGCGGACATTTTTTGACAAAAATTAAAAACAATAAATCCTTTGGTAAAATAATAGTTTTCGATAAAATGACCTACGCTTCAAATTATAATAGATTAAAAAACTTATTTAAAAAAAATAATTTTTCCCTTGTTAAAGGAGACATCGCTGACAAAAATGATGTACAGCGTGTTTTTAAAATGTATAAGCCTAATTTAATAATAAATTTTGCAGCCGAGTCTCATGTTGATAATTCAATAAACAACCCAGATATATTTCTGGATGTTAATATTAAAGGGACTCTAAACTTACTAAATGAAGCAAAAAATTTGTGGGTTGATGAGGACAACAAACTAAGAAAGACATATAGAAAATCGATATTTTACCAAATTTCTACGGATGAGGTTTTTGGATCACTATCGACTTCCAATTCTTTTGATGAAAAATCACCCTATTCACCAAATAGTCCTTATAGCGCATCAAAAGCAGGGGCAGATCATTTCGTAAAGGCATTTCACAAAACATTTAATTTGCCAACAATTATAACCTACTCTTCGAACAATTTCGGACCTTATCAAAATGACGAAAAATTAATTCCAAAAATAATTTCCTGCGTTAAAAAAAATCAAGATATACCAATATATTCAGATGGATCTAATGTTAGAGACTGGATATACGTTGATGACCACTGTAAGGCGGTTAATTTAATTTTGGAAAAAGGAAAACCTGGGAGAGAATACTGTATTGGTGGATCTAATGAAATGTCTAACTTAGAAATTTGTAAATTAATACTAGAGATTATAGATACAATAATTCCATCCAAAAACAAGAAAAAATACATGGACAAAATTAAATTCGTAAAGGATAGAAAAGGTCATGATTTTAGATATTCTCTAAAGACAAGTAAAATTTTTAAAGATCACAAAATTTTTAAAGACTCTTGTTTCATAGAGAATCTAAAATTTACAGTATCTCACTTTTTAAATTTGAAAAAATAAAAATCTATGAAGGGAATTGTTTTAGCAGGAGGTACCGGATCGAGATTATATCCAATGACATTATCAGTTAGCAAACAACTTTTACCAATTTACGACAAGCCTATGATTTATTACCCTCTTAGTACACTAATCAAATGCGGAATTAAAGAAATATTAATTATCTCAACTACAGACGATTTACCGATTTTTAAAAGGCTTTTAGGTAACGGATCACAGTGGGGCTGTTCTTTTTATTATGAATCACAAGATTATCCCAAAGGGCTAGCAGATGCATTTATTGTTGGGGAAGATTTTATTGGGAAATCTAACGTCACCCTAATTTTAGGTGATAATTTTTTTTTCGGAGGTGATTTTGAGAACGAAATTTTATCTAGAAAAGAGATTAAAGGTGGATTTATTTTTGCCTTAAGAGTTAGTAACCCTAAACGATACGGAGTAATTGAATTTGATGACAATTTTAAAGCAGTTGGGATAGAGGAAAAACCAGAGAAACCAAAATCTGTATATGCTGTTCCAGGTATTTATTGTTATGACTCAAGTGTGGTTCTAAAGGCAAAAAATCTAAATTTTTCGGATAGAGGAGAGTTAGAAATCTCAGACATAAACAAAGCGTTTCTGAAGGAATCAAACCTTGAAGTTAAAGTCCTATCCGAGGACACCGTTTGGTTAGATACAGGCACAGTTGATTCACTAATGAAAGCAAATCAATTTGTAGAAACACTCCAAGAAAGGAAAGGAATACTTGTAGGTTCTCCAGAGTTGGCCGCTTTTCAAAGCAATTTCATAACAAATGAAACGTTATCCCTCTTAGTTGAATCTATAGCAGAGAGCAAATACGGTGAAATTCTTAAATTAAATTTATAAAATGAAAATCATAAAGTCTCCATTTCAAGGATGCTTTCTGTTAAAAGAAAATATCATTAAGGATAAAAGAGGCCATTTTTTAGAAACTTATAACTATAATGTGTTGAAACAAAAAATCAACTTTGATTTTTTTGTCCAAGAGAATGAGTCCTTTTCACGCAAAAATGTTATCCGGGGGATGCATTATCAAAAAGAGCCATATTCACAAAATAAAATTATTAGGGTTTTAAGTGGTAAGATTTGGGACATAATTGTAGACTTAAGACCACATTCCTTGTCATATTTAAATTCTTACGGGGTTGAATTATCTCACGAAAACAGGAAGCAATTATTTGTTCCATCAGGATTTGCTCATGGTTTTGCGGTTACGTCTAACTTTGCAAGGGTAATTTACAAAGTTGATAAACCTTATGAACCTAATCTTGAAAGAGGGTTCTCACCTTTTGATCCCCAGTTTAATCTAAAGTGGCCATTTTTAAAAAAAGAATCTATTCTTAGTGAGAAAGATTCAAATTGGCCATTATTTGAAAACAATGTTGAAAAATAAAAAAATTTTAGTAACGGGATCTAGTGGGCAGTTAGGTAAAACACTTGAAAAAAAATCTATGGATATAAACAGTTTTAAGTGGATATTTCTACCTAAAGAAAAACTTGATATAACCAAAATGTCTCAAATTCAAAATGTATTTTCAAAACATAGTCCAAGTTTTTGTATCAATTGTGCAGCATTGACTGATGTAACGAAATCTGAAAAAGATCCTTCATTAGCGCATAAAATAAATGTTGAGGGTGTAAAAAATCTAACACGGGTTTGCAATTATAGTGAATCTATCTTGATTCACATTTCAACAGATTATGTCTTTGATGGCACTAAAAAAAAACCATACTTGGAAAATGACAAAGCCAATCCTTTGAATGCATACGGGAAGACAAAGTACTTAAGCGAAAAGTATGTTGTTGAAAATGCCAAATTCGGATATGTTATTAGAACTTCTTGGCTATATTCTAAAAATTTCGGACATAATTTTTACAGAAATATTCTAAGGGAAGCATCTACGGGGAATGAAATAAAAGTAGTTAAAGATCAGTATGGAACTCCGACAAATACAAAGAAGCTTGTTGAATTTATTATGAAAATAATTATTTCACTACCTAAAAAAGGTATTTATCATTGCGCAGGGGATGAAGTTATGTCGTGGTACGAGTTTGCTCAAAAAATAGTTAAAGAAAATAATTACTCAAATCATATTACACCGATAAACTCGAATTCTGCCGGGGTCAAACGTCCCTTATATAGCCCATTAAGAAACTCTCAAATATAAATGAAAACGTTCAGTATTGTTGTCCCTGTACATAACGAAGAAAAACTTTTACCCCTTTTTTTAAAATCGGTTTGTTCACAAAATTTATTACCACAGGAGATGATTTTGATTGATGACAACTCAAATGACAGAACAAAAGAAATAATGAAGGATTATCAAGAAAAAAACAACTTCATAAGAGTTTATAGTCATAAATCTTCTGATGAGCATATGCCCGGGGTAAAGGTCGTTAACGCATTTCTTTTCGGATATTCAAAATTAACCAAGTCATATGATATCATCCTAAAGTTAGATGCCGATTTAATTCTTCCACCTAAATACTTTCAAACAGTTAGTGATGTGTTTTCAAATCCCAAAATTGGAATTGCAGGCGGGACTCTAGTCGAACTTTCTAAGAAGAACATATGGGTAAAAGCTCACCCAATGAAAAAGAACCATGTTCGTGGAGGGTTAAAGGCTTACAGTGCTGATTGCTACAGAAAAGTCGGAGGGCTAGTTCCTGAGATGGGATGGGACACAATAGATGAAATTCTTGCAAGTTACCACGGGTATGAAGTGAAAATTTTGAATAACTTAAAAGTAAAACATTTAAGACCAATAGGGAATGTTTATTCTAGAAATTCCTCGTTCCTTCAAGGGGAAGCATTTTATAAAATGAGATACGGTATTATAATTGGTGCTCTTGCTTGTATCAAAGGTTTTTTGATTAAAAGATCTTTGCCATTTTTATTTTGGAGTATTTTAGGGCTTCTAAATGGCTATTTTAAAAAAACACCGTATATAGTGACAAGAAATCAAGGTCAATTCATAAGGAGATTTAGATTTAAATCGATTTTCAGAGCATAAGTTTAAATAGGTTTAGTAGCTAAATTATTATGATTATTATATTTGTTAAATGGAATCCCATAAAGTCTTAATTATAGGTTCAGGCGGTCGAGAAAACGCACTTGCATGGAAAATATCTCAGAGTAAATTTTGTGAAAAATTATTTATAGCCCCAGGAAATGCCGGGACATCTTTTTTAGGAGAAAACGTTGAAATATCTATATTAGATTTCGGTTCAATTAGAGATTTAATCTCGTCCAATAAAATTTCAGTTGTTATAGTCGGACCAGAAGACCCATTGGTTAATGGGCTTCATGATTTTTTAAGCAATGAAATAAAAAACGACAACTTTATTGTCATCGGACCAAAAAAAAACGGGGCAATTTTAGAGGGGAGCAAAGAATTTGCAAAGGAATTCATGCTCAGACATAAGATACCTACGGCAAGATATCGAACATTTAATAAAAAAAACATTCATGAAGCCAACACTTATCTTAGTAATCTCAATCCGCCATACGTTTTAAAAGCAGATGGTCTAGCCGCAGGTAAAGGGGTTTTGATTTTGCCCGACTTAAATGAAGCAAAAAAAAGTTTAGAGAATATGATACTTAAAAAAAAGTTCGGCCAAGCATCTGAAAAAGTAGTTGTTGAAGAGTATTTAAAAGGGATTGAAGTTTCAAGTTTTGTTTTAACAGACGGGGAAACATATAAAATTTTTCCAATGGCTAAAGATTATAAAAGGGTAGGTATCGGCGACACTGGATTAAATACTGGGGGTATGGGAGCAATTTCCCCTGTACCTTTTGTAGACCAAAAATTATTTAAAAAAATAGAGAATCAAGTAATTCTACCTACTATCCGTGGATTGAAAAAAGATAAGATAGATTATACAGGATTTTTGTTCATCGGATTAATGATAGTAAAAGACGAGCCTTACGTTATAGAATATAATGTCAGGTTAGGTGATCCAGAGACCGAAGCAATATTACCTAGAATAGAAAGTGACCTTTTAGAAATATTTTTACAACTTAAAAGTTCCAAGTTACAAACTTCGAACCTAAAAGTAAGTGAACTATTTTCTTCGACTGTAATGACAGTTTCCAAAGGATATCCAGAAAAATATGAAAAAGGAAAAGTAATTACGGGTCTAGAGTTCGTAAACGACAGTTTTTTATTCCATAGCGGCACCAAAAAAGAAAATCAAAATATAGTTACTTCTGGGGGAAGGGTAATTGCAGTGACTTCATTGGATAAGTCTTTTAAAAAGGCCCTAGAAAAATCTTATAAAAGCATATCAAAAATTGATTTCGAAGGGAAAACCTTTAGAAATGACATAGGATTTGACCTTTAAAGAAACGAATGAGCTGTTACATCCTTGTC
>CETK01042609.1_pt1 | contig 12105 bp, 8 predicted proteins | sample 361431 | NCBI WGS metagenome assembly CETK01 (sample SAMEA2622452, study PRJEB7988) | marine metagenome | biome: marine biome (ENVO:00000447); feature: surface water layer (ENVO:00002042); material: "saline water (ENVO:00002010), including plankton (ENVO:xxxxxxxx)" | depth 5 m | reverse complement strand
ATTATTTTTTTCAATAATATCTAGCGCTTTTTGTCTTCTCTCACTGACATATATATCACAATTGTCTTTAAATTTTTTGAAAAATTGCATAGGCTCGTCTCCTACAGATAAAAAATTATCATCTTCCCCTATTTGTATTAAACCTCTTGTTTTTCTTTTGTAACCTCTACTTACTATTGAAAACGATTTATTTTTTTTTATTAAATGATTAGCTAAAAATTCAATCATAGGAGATTTACCAGAACCTCCCATGATTAAATTACCTACTGAAATTACTTTATTTTTATATTTTTTTGATTTAAAAATTTTATAATCATATAAAAAATTTCTTAGACTTGTAATTAGACTATACGGAGATAGTAAGGAATATATTATTTTGATAAAAAAATCCATGAATCCATGAAATTAAATAAAATTATCGAATCTTTAGAGAAATGGGCACCACCAATTTACCAGGAAGATTATGATAACTCAGGCCTTATGGTTGGTGACAGGTCATCTGATATATTAGGTTGTCTTATAAGCCTAGACTGCACTGAAAATATTGTTGAAGAAGCTATAAAAAAAAACTGTAATTTAATTATATCTCACCACCCTATAATATTTGGAGGATTAAAATCTTTAGATATGTCTCAGTGGGAAGCCAGAGTAATACAAAAGGCAATTAAAAATGATATCAATATCTATGCTTTACATACAAACCTTGATAATATCTTTGATGGAGTTAATAAAAAAATTTGTGAAATTTTAAATTTAATTGATATTGAAATATTATCTCCAAAAATTGGATATGATTATAAACTAGAAGTTTATATTCCTGAAAAATATAGAAATACTTTCGTTAAAAAGATTTTTGATATTGGTTCTGGGTATTTTGGAAACTATAGCGAATGCTCATTTGAAATAAATGGAAGAGGGTCATTTCTACCTGAAGACGGCTCAAATCCTCTTCAAGGCAAGAAAGGAGAAAAAGAAATAGTAGATGAATTAAAACTTGAAATTTATTTTGATAAAAAAATAAAAAATAAAGTTGAGAAATGTATTAAAGATCATCATCCTTACGATGAAGCAGTATACTACATTTCAAAAACCTCAAACTTATCTAAAAATATTGGGTCTGGAATGATTGGAAAAAGTAATATTAAATTTAATGAGCTATTAAATTTAATTAAGAAAGATTTCAACGAAAATTCAATCAAATACACTAAAAAACTTAAAGATGATATAGGGAAAATTGCTGTTTGCGGAGGTTCAGGAAGTTTTCTGATAAATGAATCAATAAAAAAGAAAGCTGATGTATATATAACTTCAGATTTAAAATATCACGATTTTTTTAAGGCAAATGATAAAATAACGCTTATCGATATTGGGCATTATGAAAGTGAAAAATATACAAAAGAGCTTATTTTTGAATTTTTAAACAAAAAATTAACTAATATTGCACTTCATTTATCAGATGAGAATACAAATCCAATAAAATATTATTAGTAGATGGAAAATAGCATAGTAAAAAAGTTAGAAAACCTGTTAAAATTACAGGAAATAGATTCAAAAATTTTTGAAATAAAAAAAGTTAGAGGAGCTCTTCCAGAAGAAGTAGAAGACCTTGAAGATGAGTTAATTGGATATAATACTAGACTCGATAAATTCAAAGAAGAAATTGAAAATAATAACAAGGATATTGAGGATCTAAAGCTTAAAGTTTCTGAAGCTAAAAAACTTATTAAAAAATATAAGGATCAACAAATGAACGTTAGAAATAATAGAGAATATGATGCTATTTCTAAAGAGATTGAACTTCAAGAGTTAGATTCTAAACTATTTGTAAAGAAGTCTGGAGAAAATGAGTTAAAAATTGAGCAGATCAAGGAAGATGTAAAGGAGACCAAAAAAGTAATCAAAGAAAAAACTCAAACTCTAAAAGCTAAAAAATCTGATCTTGATGTTTTATCTGATGAAAGCAAAGGAGAAGAGAAAAAACTAGAAACCTTAAAAAATAAAGCTTCAAAAAAAATTGAGTCTAGTCTACTACTTTCATACGAAAAGCTTGTCGAAAGACAGAGAAATGGCTTAGCAGTTGTAAAAGTTTCTAGAAGTGCATGTGGTGGCTGTTTTAATATAGTCCCACCCCAAAGACAGGCTGAGATTAAAGAGAAAAGAAAAATTATTCTTTGTGAGTACTGTGGTAGAATCCTAGCTGATGTAATTGCTGAGGTAATTAAGGAAAAACCTAAGAAGAGAACAAAAAGAAAAACTACAAAGAAAAAAGCCTAACCTAAGTGATCTCTTAGATTGCTCTTCATTATTCTCACATTTTCCTCGTCTACATATTTCATAATATAGAGGCCAGTATTTGAATGTGGATATTTATCCATTTTAGTAAGATCTTTATCTAATACTTCAGATAATAATATTCTTAGTGCTCTTCCGTGAATACACAGCAGAACTCTTTCTAAATTATGTGAGATAATGTATTTAAATCCCTCTACTAGCCTAATTACCATTTCATTTGGTGACTCACCGCGCTCAAATTTATTATCTAATTCACCATCCAACCATGTATCAATTAATTTTTTATAATCTTTTAGGTCATCATTTTTTCCTTGATTAACACCCCAACTGATTTCATTAAATTCTTTTAGCTTCTCAAAAGGGATATTATTTATCTCTATAAAATTTTTAACAGTCTGATAAGTTCTCTTAAGATTTGAAACAAATACCTTGTCAAATTCAATGTCTTTGTATTTACTATAAAATTTATCAGATTGTAAAATACCTGTAGAATTTATATTACTATCAACCTCTGAACCTTGAATTATTCCTTTTTTGTTATAATCTGTTTCTGCGTGTCTTAAAATATAAATCTCCATTAAATGAAGAGATTAAGTACAACAATGTAGAATATTGAAAATAATGTTTGCAGTACAATAGTATTAATATTTGATTTAACTAACTCTCTTTCTTTATAAGTTTTAAACAAGTTGTAGGAGATATATAAACCAAATAAGTATAATGCTCCATTACCAATTAAAAATACATTATTATTGAAATTCTCAATAGACATAGATAAAATATCTGATAAGTAAATTGATGAATAAAATGCCATCGATAATATTAAAACATATACCCACCTAGATGCCTTTTTTCCAAATGTTACAACAAGATGATTCTTTCCTGTTTTAGCATCACTTTCTGCGTCAGGAAACTGATTTATAAATAAAATATTTGTAGTTAATAAACCGAATGGTACACCTAATGACAATAGCATGTAAAATTCTGAGGACATAAATTCAATAGGTTCCATTGACATTGCATAACCTGATCCAAGAGTTAATAGTGGTCCAAAAGCAAGAAAGATTGCAAGTTCTCCCAGTCCCCTTCTTGATACTAATCTTAAAGGTGTTGCTGTATAAAAATAGCCAAGAAATAAACCACTTAATCCAACAGATAAAGCACCCTGAATATTCAAAATAGACCCTGTATTAACAAAAATATTATAAAATAGAATACAAGCAATGACAAAAGAGCAAATCAATAGATTTCTTGCTACTGATTTAGTTTTATTCAGTGTTATAATTCCAAGTTCTATCGCCCTACTTCCACCAGTGATAGCAGCACCCGCTGGCTGAAAATATTCATTATTTCCCTCATCTGTTCCATCACTAACATCAAAGTAGTCATTATAAACATTAGAAGATAAATGAAGTAAGAGAACACCTAAAATTGCTAGAATTAAATTTATCACACTAAATAGTCCATCACCCATGCCAGCATAATATGCAGCGACAGCACACATTGGTAATATTGATGCACTTGTAAACGGAACTCTTGTTATAGCAATTCCTTTGATTATTTTAGTAGAGAAATTAATTGGTACCTCAACTTCTTCCTTTATAACTTCAGTTTCACCACAATATCCAGTTTGGGGGTTATCCTTACCATTTCCAAACAAAGGGGTTATTCTAATCTTTGCATTTATTTTAGATCCATCTTTTTTTAGAAAGTAAGTTTTACCAACAAACTCACCAACTTTATCTGCAGTTGCTAACCAATTTCCAACGTTTTGAATAACGATTTCACCAGGTGAAAATATTGAAACTCTTTTCTTTCCAATAATCTCATCTTTTTTATATCCAAATATGTCCTCTGCACCTTTATTCATTGTCAGAACCCTGCCCTCCATATCACAAGTTATAACACTCCTTTTCATATCTATTTTATTTTTTTTCTAAAAATTGAAATGTAATTTATTAATTATACTAAATAATAAAAACATGGTTGATTAATTATTTATAAAAAAATATTTATCCATTATTGATTTCTCATTTCATCCAATATTTTAATGAGACCGTCAAGTGTTAAAGTAGGAAGAATATCATTAAAAACACCTTTCAAAGTATCAGCAAATTTTGATAATCCACCAGTCGCTATAACTTTTGTCTCTCCATTTAACTCTACTTTGATTTTATTAATCATTTCTTTAACAAGTCCAGAATACCCATACATAATTCCACTTTGTATAGAATGAATTGTATTTTTACCAATAACTTTATTTGGTAGTGACAATTCAATCTGAGGGAGTTTTGCAGTATTTTTATATAGAGAACTTATCGCAGTATGCAGACCAGGAACAATATTAACACCTAATATTTCTCTAGATTTTGATACAGTAGTAAATGTTAGTGCAGTACCAAAGTCTACTACTATAACATTTGACCTGTAAATATTTGAAGCCTCAACAGCATTTGCTAATAAATCTGTTCCGATTTCATTTTTATTATCAATCATTATTTTTAAAGATTCTACCTTAGATGGTTTAACTATATATATATGCTTACAAAGCATGTCTGCACATGATATTTTAACAATATCTGTCAGTGATGGTACCACACTACTTATAATAATAGATTCTACATTTGACGGATTAAATTCATTGAGTGATATTATTTTTTTCAGTTTTTTCTGAAAAGTCCAGTAAGTAAAGTTTTTTTTTGAGCTTAATCTATAGATTTTTTCCCATGAATTTTCAGAGTATAATCCAATTACGATATTTGAATTTCCAATATCAATAGCAACTTTAATTTTTTTCATTGAATAAATCTAATTGATCATTTTCCATATCTAATTCTATTGACTCTCCAACATCAAAATTTTCTTTTTTGTCATTATCAATAGTATTATCATCTTTTAATTCTTTGAAATTCATATGCTTAAATGTACCTGATCGAATTTTTTCTACTAGAATTTTGTTTCCAATAGATTTCCATCCTTTTACATCAATAAAATTATCTATATCAATCTCTGAATTATTGAGTTTTTTATTAGAAAAATATTTAAATGAGACAACCTCGCCTGACTTAAAAGTTGCATATTCAAGTTTTGATCCTTTCTCTTGAGAGATAAAAAGAAATCTTTTTTTTACTGTATTGGTTTCAACATTAAACCTTTTTACGTAATGGTTTTTAAGCTTTCCATCATAATATATAGCTGACATTACGCTATCGGATTTAAATTTATCTAGAAATAAAATATTATTCCATTCATACCTGTTTGTTAATTCAAATGATGTTAATTCATAACTTCCATCCTTATAAACAACTATTATCATATCATCACCATTAAATTCACCTACAAAATCACCTCTCCCCTCACTATTAATTCGTCCTATTGAATTATCATAATATATTTTAATACCAGAAAGTGTTGATAAACCAATATTTTTATGTTTAACTGCTCTTACTCTATATTTAGATAAAATATTACCTTTTGCGGCCTTACCCTTAATTTCAATATCAGAGAAATCATAATCAAAAATTTTTTTCCTAGCTTTCTGGGATGCATGAATATGAACTGATATTGTTTCTGATTCCCCATTAGGCCTAGATTCTATATATAATAACTTAGACCCTTTATCTGATTTAGAGATATTATATATTTTTTCTTTTGATGCAGATATAACTTGAAATCTTTTTACATATGAAAAACCGGACTTTCCATCAAGATATGCTGCATTAAACACCATTCTTTTATCACTTTTTTTCCAAATCTGAGTTAGAACTATATTTTTTCCAACGAAAACCTTATCCTGAATTTTAACAATTTTATAGGTTCCGTCTTTACAAAAAGAAATTATATCATCAATATCAGAACAGTTACATACAAACTCCTCTTTTTTAATACCATATCCTATAAAACCTTCCTTCCTATTTACATATAACTTTACATTATTTGCAGCTACTGATTTTACTTTAATTGTCTCAAACTTGATTATTTCTGTTTTTCTCTCTCTACCCTTTCCATATTTATTTAAGATATTGTAGTAGTAGTCAATAGTATACTCTATTAAATTTTTGAGATTCTTATTTGTTTTAATGAGATCATCATTAAGTTTTGATATTATTTCATTTAATCTATCCTTATCAAATTTTGATATTCTTTTTATTTTTATCTCAGTTAATTTTACAATATCATCTTTACTAATTTCCCTGTAAAAATCTTTTTTAAAAGGCTCTAATCCTTTATCAATAGTATCAATAACTGAATTCCATGTTTCACATTTTTCTATCAGTTGATAAATTTTATTTTCAATAAAAATCTTTTCTAAAGTGGAAAATAAAATCTTCTCTTTTAGCTCATCTCTCTTAATTTCAAGTTCAGTTTTAAGTAATTTCTTTGTGGATTCGGCAGAATATTTAAGTACTTCTTTTACACCTAAAAATTTTGGTTTTTCATTAACAATTACACAAGCGTTTGGAGAGATAGATACTTCACAATCAGTAAAAGCATATAAAGCATCAATTGTAACACTTGGTGATTGATTTTTATGAAGAAATATTAAAATTTCAATATCCTCTGCCGTATTATCAATGACCTTTTTAATTTTTATTTTCCCTTTATCATTTGCCTTAATAATAGATTCAATAATACTAGTTGTTGTAGTATTGTAGGGTATATCTTGAATTAATAATGTCGATTTATCTATTTCCTTAATCTTAGATCTAACCCTTATCTTACCCCCTCTTTTCCCATCATTATAATCTGTAATATCAATTAACCCACCAGTTATAAAATCTGGATAAAGTTTGAAGGATTTTCCCTTTAAATATGAAATTGATGATTTTATAAGTTCGATAAAATTATGGGGCATTATTTTTGTAGATAAACCAACAGCAATCCCCTCAGCTCCTGAGGCAAGTAGATAAGGAAATTTAACTGGTAGGTGAACAGGTTCTTTTTTTCTACCATCATATGATAACTTCCACTCTGTAGTTTTATCATTAAAAAAAGTTTCAATTCCAAATTTTGAAAGTCTAGCTTCAATATATCTTGAGGCAGCTGCTTTATCACCCGTCCTAACATCACCCCAGTTCCCTTGAGTATCAATTAAAATATCTTTTTGTCCAATATTTACTAATGCGTCTTCAATCGAAGCATCTCCATGAGGATGATACTGCATACTACTTCCAATAATATTTGCACATTTATTGAATCTTCCGTCTTCGATAACGTTCATGGAAAATAATATCCTCCTCTGTACAGGCTTTAGACCATCATCAATTGATGGAATTGCTCTTTCTAGTATGACGTATGATGCATAATCTAAAAACCAATCCTCATATAGATCTGATACTGGATTTTCATTTGGTACAGAACCAATCAATTCTGAATCTAATTCTTTATCACTCATTCACTAATATCTATTAAATCTTTCTCTACTCTTAACTTATCAATAATAAACTCTTGTCTTTTAGGGGTATTCTTTCCCATGTAAAAGGTTAGTAAATCATTAATTTTTGATTTCTTATTTAAAATAATAGGTTCTAACCTTATATCTTCTCCAATAAAATTTTTAAACTCTGAGGGAGATATTTCTCCTAAACCTTTAAACCTAGTAATTTCTGCTTTTTTTCCAATTTCTTCAACAGCAGCATTTCTTTCTTCATCATCAAAACAATAAATTGTTTTTTTCTTATTTCTTACCCTAAATAATGGCGTCTCTAAAATATAGACATGTCCCATTTTAACAAGATCTGGGAAAAATTGAAGAAAATAGGTTAATAGCAATAACCTAATATGCATACCGTCAACATCAGCATCTGTTGCAATAATTATTTTTTTATACCTCAAACCCTCTAAACCGTCTTCAATATTAAGAGCATGTTGAAGTAGATTAAATTCCTCATTTTCATATACTATTTTTTTTGAATGCCCAAAACAGTTAAAAGGCTTACCTCTTAGACTAAAAACAGCCTGAGATTGAACATCTCGAGATTTTGTTATTGATCCGCTAGCAGAATCACCCTCTGTTATAAATATAACTGACCTATTTTTTAATTCATCATCTCCTCTTTTATCATTATAGTGCACTCTACAATCTCTTAATTTTTTATTATGAAGTTTAGCTTTTTTAGCTCTCTCGTTAGCTAGTTTCTTAATTCCAGCAATTTCCTTCCTCTCTCTTTCAGACTGCATTATTCTTTTTTGAAGTGCTTGAGCTGTCTCGGGATTTTTATGTAAAAAATTATCAAGTTCTTTTTTAACAAAATCATTTACAAATGATCTAACTGTCTGTCCTTTAGGACTTACATTTAATGAACCTAGTTTTGTTTTAGTTTGAGACTCAAAAACTGGCTCCTGAACTCTAATTGCAACTGCACCTGCAATACTTGCCCGAATGTCTGTTGCATCATAATCTTTTTTAAAGAAGTCTCTTAAAGCCTTAACAATAGCTTCTTTAAATGCCGCCAGGTGTGTCCCCCCCTGTGTTGTATACTGACCATTAACAAAAGAATAATATTCTTCTCCATAATTATTAGTATGCGTTAGAGAACATTCAATCTCATTACCTTTAAAATGAATAATTGGATATCTTATAGATTCAGAATCTGTTTTATTCTCTAAAAGATCTTTAAGACCATTTTCAGAGTGATACCTCCTACCATTATAATTAAGAGTTAAACCGGAATTTAAGTATGCATAGTTCCAAATCTGATCTTCAAGATACTCTGGTATATAATTATAGTTTTTAAATACTGACTGATCAGGCTCAAACATTATATAAGTACCATTTTTTTCTTCAGTCTTTCCAATATTTTTTTCTATAACTGTTTTACCTTTCTCAAATTCAGCATGTTTGAATTCTCCTTCTCTGTATGATTCAATTTGAAACTTATTAGATAGTGCATTAACAGCTTTAAGACCTACACCATTTAATCCAACAGATTTCTGGAAAGCCTCAGAATCATACTTTCCACCCGTATTAATTTTAGATACACAATCAATAACCTTACCTAATGGGATCCCCCTTCCAAAATCTCTAACCTCAACCCTGTGTTCTTTAACCTTTATTTTTATTATTTTACCGTGACCCATTAAATGCTCGTCAATAGAGTTATCGATTACTTCTTTTATTAAAACATAAATACCATCATCTTTAGCTGATCCGTCACCAAGCTTACCGATATACATACCAGGACGAGTACGTATATGTTCCTTCCAATCAAGAGACCTTATACTGTCCTCGGTGTACGTATTTTTCTTATTTTCCATTAAGGAATTAAATATAAGAATGAATTACAATAAATACATTTATTAACTAAAAAATATCGAATGCTTTTAGTCTAATAGAATAAATAGGAACATCGTTTCTGACACTATTCCCTATAAAATTATTAATATATATCTCAAGGGAGGCATTACCATAAAAATTAAGACTCAGGCCACCAAAGACTTCGACCAGGTCTCTGGATCCGCCCATAATTGAGATAGAACTTGATAGAGGTATTTTTGCTCCAAAAGAGTAGAAATTAGGTTCATCATCAATTATAACATAGTTACCACTCAATGATAAGAAGCTATCTCCAATCGGAAGATCGTAAGATACCGTCGCGATAGTAGCGCTACCAAAAGGATCAAACTTTCCGTCCTGATAACTGAATTTTTTCTTAGCATTAAGACCAATTTTCGTTGATAATCCAACCAAAAAGTTTCTTGTATAAATTGTTATCCCTGGTGTTAACCCAAAAACTGATTGTTTGAAACCATTAGTAGCCCAATTCTGATACAGGGGATCAGACGTATCCCATGCGAGAAGATTAAATTTATCCTGAGAAACTGAGGCCTTCATTGCGAACATGACATTCATTTCTCTGTTTAGTTGCTGTCTATATCCAAGGGTTAAACCTGACGAAAATCTTCTAAAGATATCATTAGAATAATTTAAAAGGTCTATACTAGTTTGAAAATGGTTATTTGTTATCCTCTGAGAACTTCTTCTACCACTGTTACTTGAGAAATAACCTGGGGCAGGACAATAAATTAAATTATCAGTCATTCTAAAACTAGCAGATGCATAACTGAGAGATGAGTTAAATCTTGATCCTTTTAATGATCTAGTATCAAGGACTGACAAGGATGATCTACCATCTATCCCAGCAAGAGCAGGATTGACTAATATGTTATTATCTGCAGCTCTTAAAACCTCTATATATTCCTGAGAAAAAACACTCAAGGGAGAAAAAATTATTAATAACTGAATAAAATACCTTTTTATCATCTGTCTAATAATAAAACACCTACTATTGTTCTAGCCCTAATTTGACCAAACTCAATTGGTGTAATTTCATAAAAATAAATACCTTTTTTAGCATCTCCTGATGTATTTTGATCGGTTCCGTTCCAAATTATATCACCAAGTATCTCGGCCTCGTGTACAACTCTTTGGTACCTATCTAAAATTCTTACCTCAAATTTAACGTTTTCAGTACTTATATTCTTGTACTTTATGGTAAAAAAGTCATTAAACCTATCATCGTTAGGTGTGAAGTACGTTGGTAACTCGTATTCTGGAAACTGAATTTTTGAAATATTTATATGCACTTTAGCATAGTTAGAAATACAACCAAGAGAGTCTTGGACAGCATATATTATGCTATCTGTTTTACTCGGGGAACCTATATAATCATAAGATATTGTACCATCATTATTCACTACTAAATCACCATATTTAGGTGGATTTAATATAAAAATACTTGATGAGTCAAGAGGATTATCTATATCAGTATCATTTGCTATTATATCTTTAGTGATAATTGCAGGGTTAGTTGCATCAACATTTATAGTATCGTCGTTGGCTATTGGACAATCATTTATAGAATTTATTCTAATTGTAACGGTAGCCTTAGATGAACATGAAGTTGATGGATCTGGATCCGTTATCTCATATTCAAATGTGACAATTTGAGGTCCTGGTGGACTGATTTGTAATGGAGGAACATACGTAAAAGAACCATCTGATCTCATTTGAAGGGTTCCTGCAGCAGGTGGTGAGGTTACCGCATAGTTATTATTATTTGTATTAAGATCTGCATCAGTATCGTTATTAACAACTGTACTGTCAAGTGTGAATCCTTCATTTATTATAAAATTATCATCAACGGCAACAGGACAATCATTAACTTGGTCAATACATATTGTTGCAACAGCTGTATCTAAACTATTAAAATCTCCATCAAAAGCAACATAAGTAAAGAAATCTGATAAATCTTCTCCACCGTCATGAACATAAGTGAATGTTCCATCATTATTGAATGTTAGTATTCCATGGGATACGTTATCTATTAATATTGCAGAAAGGACACTATCTTTTACGTCAGCGTCTGTATCATTCCCTAGAACACCCTGAGAATATGTATTTATTGTTAATGTATCACCTTCCTTTATACAAGGAATAAACCCATCATTATTTGCAATTGGTGGTTTATCATCTATTGAGTCTATACCAAGAATTACAGTATATACTGAACCAGTACATTCACCATCAGATAATCTGTAAGAGAACTGATCCTGAAAATTTTCACTATCATCGTGAGTATATATAAAAGATCCGTCAGAGCCTAGTGTGAAAGGACCAGCGTGGTATAAAGGAGGTGTAACCAAAGATGCTGTTAATTGATCACACGAGTTATCATCTGTATCGTTGAGTAGAACACCTAGAGTTGTATCAATTACTATAGTTTGACCCTCATCTATAGCATAAAAATCATTAATACCTACGGGGCATACGTTATTTATTGTTATAAAGACAGTGTCTATAGATTCCGAAAT
>CETK01139921.1_pt1 | contig 12106 bp, 13 predicted proteins | sample 361431 | NCBI WGS metagenome assembly CETK01 (sample SAMEA2622452, study PRJEB7988) | marine metagenome | biome: marine biome (ENVO:00000447); feature: surface water layer (ENVO:00002042); material: "saline water (ENVO:00002010), including plankton (ENVO:xxxxxxxx)" | depth 5 m | reverse complement strand
AATATTAAGCTTTTTAAGAAAAGATTTCCCGAGATTTCTTTGAGTGCAACAATTGGAAACTTTGATGGAATGCATCTTGGCCATAAAGCAATTCTAGAAAAAGTTAAGAAAAATGCTAAAGAAAAAAATCTTTCCACCTTGGTTATATTTACCGAGCCTCATGCCGCCGAGTATTTCTCTAAAATTAATAATACTTCTCCACCGCCAAGAATAATACCCTGGAGAGATAAGCTAAGGCTTATATCTGAAAATGGCATAGATTTTTGTATGCTACTAAGATTTGATGAATCTCTTAAATCGATGACGCCAGAGCAATTTACAGAAAAAATATTAGAAGAACTCCAAATTAAGTCCCTTACGATCGGTGATGATTTTAAATTTGGAAAGGATAGAAAAGGTGATTATCAATTTTTGAAGAACTGGGGTGAATCAATGAGCATTGAGATTGATAGAACAGATACTGTAAAAGTTGATGATCAAAGGGTAAGCAGCACAAGAATTAGAGAAGCTTTGATTTCTAACAATTTTAAAAATGCTAACGTCATGCTTGATTGGCATTACAGCTACTCTGGAAAAGTAGTTTATGGAAATCAGCTTGGAAGAGAGATTGGAGTGCCTACTGCAAATATATGGATACCTAAACAAAAACTTCCCATTTCTGGTGTATATGCTGTTAGATGCTTAGTTGATCATGCAAAATATTTAGGTATTGCGAATATGGGAATTCGACCAACAGTTGGAGGCACTAGACCTGTTCTCGAAACACATATTTTTGATTTTGAAAAAGATATTTATGGAAGACGTATTACTGTACAATTCATTGAAAAAATAAGGGAAGAGGTTAAATTTGATAGCATTGATCTTTTAAAATCCCAGATTAAAAAAGATATTGAAGAGGCAAAGAAAATCTTAGATTAAAGAAATGGAAAAAGATTACAAAAATACCTTAAATCTGCCAAAAACAGATTTACCTATGAAAGCTGGTTTGCCAAATAAGGAACCAGAAATTCTTTCTTTCTGGGATTCAATCAATCTTTATAATTTAATTAGGGAAGAAAATGCTAAAAAAGATAAATTTATCCTTCACGATGGCCCGCCATATGCAAATGGCGACATTCATCTTGGCCACTCAGTAAATAAAATACTTAAAGATATTGTAATTAAGACTAAGACTTTGCAAGGTTTTGATGCACCTTATGTTCCTGGCTGGGATTGTCATGGATTACCAATAGAACTGAACGTTGAGAAAAAGTTTGGAAGAGATAGCGATACTGTAAAAGATAAGTCAAAATTTATTAGCGCCTGTCGTGAATATGCTCTTTCTCAAATAGAAAATCAAAAGAAAGATTTTATAAGGCTTGGAGTCTTGGGTGACTGGGAAAATTCATATAAGTCTCTTGATTCATCATTTGAAGCAGATACCGTCAGGTCTTTAGGCAGAATAGTTACAAACGGCCATCTTCAGAAAGGGGAGAAACCTGTCCATTTTTGTTATGACTGCAAATCAGCCCTAGCAGAAGCAGAGGTTGAATATGAAGATAAAGTTTCTAAATCTATTGATGTAGGTTTTAAAGTAAAAAAAGATTCACTCGTTAAGTTAAGCGCAGCATTTTCAAAAGAAATAGATAGTTGCAGCTTTGTAATTTGGACCACTACACCATGGACAATTCCAGCAAATGCTGCTGTCTCAATTGGTCCAGAATTAAAATATACCTTATGTACTTCTAAATTTGGAAACTTAATATTAGCTAGTGATCTCATTGATCAATGTTCAGAACGCTGGGATGAGGATTTAGAGAAGATCAGTGAGGCTAAAGGCAGTGATATTAAAGACGTAGTTCTAGAACATCCTTATCTAAAAAGAGATTCTATTTTAGTTCATGGAGATCATGTCACTACTGAAACCGGAACAGGTTGTGTTCACACTGCACCAGCTCATGGTGTCGATGACCATAATATATGCAAAAAATTTAACATTGAGACAATACATGCACTGGATGGTAATGGATTTTTTGATACAGAATATGAAGGTTTAGCTGGTCTTCCTGCAATCAAAGCTGACAACATTGTAATAGATATTCTCAATGATTCAGGAGCTTTAATAAATGCTGAAGATTTTCATCATTCATATCCATATTGCTGGAGACATAAAACACCTCTAATTTTTGCATCGACTCCTCAATGGTTTATCTCAATGGAAAAATCAGGTTTGTTAGAAGGATCCATCCAAGCGGTTAAGGATGTTGAGTGGGAGCCTTCATGGGGATATGAAAGAATTAAGTCTATGCTTGAGGGAAGGCCAGATTGGTGTATCTCCAGGCAAAGAAGCTGGGGAGTTCCAATTCCTCTAATCATTAACAAAAAAACTGGAGAAATTCACCCAAAACAAAACCTCTTATTTAACGAAATTGCTGACCGTATCGATGAGCAGGGTTTAGAAGCATGGGATAAAGCTAATTTAGAAGATTTAATTGATGATCATGACGAATACATAAAGGCTACTGATACTCTTGATGTATGGTTTGATTCAGGCTCAACACATTTCTGTGTTCTGGATAAGCTATATGGAAAAGATTTAATAGCAGACTTATATCTTGAGGGATCAGATCAACATAGGGGTTGGTTCCAGTCTTCTTTATTAACTGGAATAGCCATAAATGGTAAAGCTCCTTACAAAGCTGTTTTAACTCATGGATTTGTTGTAGACGAAAATGGTAGAAAGCAATCTAAATCGCTTGGAAATGTAGTTTCTCCTCAAAAAGTTTGTAATAACTTGGGTGCAGATATTCTCAGACTCTGGGTGGCATCTACGGATTTCAGAAGTGAGATGGTTGCAACCGATGAGATTTTGAAACAAGTTTCGGATCAATATAGAAGAATCAGGAATACCTTCAGATTTATGATGGGTAACTTGAATGATTTTAATGATGATTCAAAAAACATTAATCAAAATGATTTAGTTGAAATCGACAAGTGGATAATCAGTGCTGCAATTAAGCTTGATGAGGAAGTAAAAAATCTAAATGATAGTTATGCCTATCATCATGTTGTTCAAAAAATTCATAATTTTTGTGTTCATGAACTTGGCGGTATTTATTTGGATATTATCAAAGATAGGATGTATGTAACAAAAAGCGACTCGCATGCAAGAAATTCTGCTCAATTCGCGCTTTTTGAAGTAGCAGATATTTTAATTAGACTCATTTCACCAATCTTAGTCTTTACAGCTGAAGAAATTTGGCAATCTCATGATCTTTTTAAAAAACAATCTAAGTCAGTATTTCTGTGTCCTAAAAAATCACTAAATAAGATTGAAAGTTCAATATCTGATGATGATTGGAAAGTAATTTTTGCTGTAAAAGATTCAGTAAATCAAAATATCGAAAAGGTAAGAGCTGACTCTGTTATCAAGGGTTCGCTCGATGCAAAAATAACAATCTCTTGCAGCTCAGAAATCTATGGTGCGCTCAAAAAAATTGATAATGAGCTTAAATTTGTTTTTATTGCATCAGAGGTAGAGCTAATTGAGGATTCAAATACAAAATTAAGTATTGATATAGCTAATTACGATCAAAAGAAATGTATAAGGTGCTGGAATAAATGTGAATCCGTGGGCTCACATGAAGATGATCCTGAGATTTGCTCCAGGTGTTGTACAAATATTTATGGCGATGGTGAGGTCAGAAAATTTGTCTAAAGGATATTTAGTCACCTTATGTTTACTTTTATTTGCTGATTACTTATCAAAAATTATTGCTCTAAATTATATTGAAGCTCTTCAACAAAATGATTTCCTTCCATTGATTGATTTCTTAATAGTTTTTAATTCTGGTATTGCGTTTAGTTTTCTAGATTTTAACAACTTTGTTTCCAGATATATCCTATTAATAATTGTCTTTCTTATAACAATGTATTTTTTAAAGATTTTTTTGGATGAAAAAGATAATTTGAAAAAGAAATCTTTTTTACTAATTATAGCCGGTGCTTTAGGAAATTTTATTGATAGATTGCCAGATGGCGTTGTAACAGATTTCCTTCATTTCAAACCATTTGAATTTTCATTGTTCATTTTTAATTTTGCTGATGCTTACATTACTCTTGGCGCAATAATTTTTATATTTAGCGAACTTATTTTGTTAAAATCCAAACATGAAACAAAAAACTAAGTTATCACTTGCTAATCCAAGGGGTTTTTGTGCTGGTGTAGATAGGGCTATTGAAATAGTAAATAGAGCACTTGATATGTTTGGAAGCCCCATCTATGTTAAGCATGAGGTTGTCCACAATAAAGCTGTAGTGAATGATCTTAAGGAAAGAGGTGCTATATTTATCGAAGAAATCTCAGATGTTCCTGATAATTCAATTATTATTTTTAGCGCTCATGGAGTCTCAAGCAAGATTGAAGAATCCGTTAAAGAGAGAAATCTCCAGTTTTTCGATGCAACTTGCCCACTTGTTACTAAAGTTCACATGGAAGTGATCAGGCATGGCAGAGCAAATAGGGACATAATATTAATAGGCCATGAGGGTCATCCCGAAGTAGAGGGAACAATGGGAAGATACTTTAGTCAAAATGGAAAAATATATCTTGTTCAGGATTTAGATGAGGCAAAGGAGGTTTCTGTAAACCAACCAGGAAATGTTGCCTATGTCTCACAAACTACTTTAAGTGTAGATGAAACAAAAGATATCATAAGTGAGTTAACTGAGAAGTTTCCAAGTATTGTAGGTCCAAAAAAAGATGATATTTGTTATGCCACTCAAAACAGGCAGGATGCAGTGAAACAACTTGCACTCGAAACAGATTACATTATTGTTGTTGGCTCAAAAGCAAGTTCAAATTCAAATCGCCTAAAGGAGCTTGCAAATAAGTGTGGCGTCAACTCGGTCCTAATAGATGAATTTAGTGATCTTGACTTAAATGAATTAAAAGACTGCAAGAATATTGGCCTAACTGCTGGAGCATCTGCACCAGAATCAAAAGTTCAAGAAATAATCTCAAATCTTAGTATTTTCTTAGATGCAGAGATAGAAGAGAAGGGTGGAGTCAAAGAGAATATTTCTTTTAAATTACCTCCAGAATTAAGAGCAAGTTAATGCTCATCTCAAACCATATTTTAGACAATACAAAATTAGTCAAATCTCCTAATTATTCTGAAAGAACAAATGACTCCGATATACGATTAATAGTCATACATTGCATAAGTCTTCCCCCGAAAATCTATGGAAATAGCTACATTGAAGATTTCTTCTGTAATAAATTAAATTCTAATAATCACGAATACTTTAGAGAAATAAAAGATCTTAAGGTATCAAGCCATGTCCTAATAAAAAGGAGTGGCGAAATTATTCAGTTTGTCCCTTTTAATAAAAAAGCTTGGCACGCTGGATTATCTACTTACAGGAATGAAGAAAATTGTAATGAGTTTTCTATAGGTATTGAGCTTGAGGGCTATCACACAGAAAAATATACAAATAACCAATATGAATCATTGGTAGAAGTCTCCAAGGCGCTAATAAATAACTATAAAGATTTAAGCAAGGATAATATAGTTGGTCATAGTGATATTTCTCCAGACAGGAAGGAAGATCCTGGGAAATATTTTAAATGGAGCTATTATCTTGAAAGATTATGAATAAAAACTTAACAATGACAGGTCTTGGATTTACATCAGGTCTGCCTTACATGTTGATCTTTTCAACTCTTTCAATTTGGCTTAGAGATGCAGGCATTGATCTTACAATTATTGGTTTTTTTGCTTGGATTAGTTTGACTTACTCTTTGAAGTTTCTTTGGTCCCCTTTAGTAGACAGATATTCGATACCATTCCTCAATTATTTTGGAAGTAGAAAGAGTTGGATCATTTTAATGCAGATTTTCATTATTATTTTTCTTATTTGTCTCTCAAATGCAGACCCAGTCATAGATATTAAATATTTAGCGACATTCGCAATTTTGATAGCTTTTGCAGGCTCATTTCAAGATATTGCAATTGATGCATTTAGGATAGAGCTTGCAGGAATTGAGGAGCAAGGGAACTTGGCAGCTTATTATCAATTTGGATATAGAGGAGCTATCTTAACTGCAACATCTTTTGCATTAATCTATGCTGAAAATTATTCCTGGGGAAATGCATATTTCTTGATGGCCGCTTTAATGCTTATAGGGCTAATTGCCTTATTAATTACTCCTGAGGGGAAAAATAATGAAAAAAGAGAGCTTACTTTTTTAGAAAATTTTTATGAACCAATTAAGGATTTCATAAAAAGATTTAATCTATTCGCTGCATCTATTTTGTTGCTAATTGTTGCAACATATAGGCTTACCGATATCGTCATGGGACCAATGGCCAATCCATTTTACATAGATATGGGCTTCTCATTGACTGAAATTGGATCTATTGTAAAAATTGTAGCTTTAATAGCATCAATTTTTGGTCTCTTTTTAGGAGGAATACTTATTAAGAAAGCTGGTCTTTATAGATCGCTGCTTTTTGGAGCATTTGCAGTGATGATATCAAATGTCCTTTTTTCGATTGTCGCTATTTCAGAACCAAATTTAAATCTTCTTTCAATAATTGTATTCACTGATAGCTTTTCAGCAGGTATTGTTGGTACTGTCAACATAGCATTCTTAACAAGCTTGGTTTCAAAGCAGTTTACAGCAACTCAATATGCGCTATTAACTTCTTTCATGATGCTGCCAGGCAAGGTATTTAGTGGCTTTTCAGGAATACTTGCTGATTATTTCCAATCTATCTCAGGGGCGGATTATGGCTGGATGCTATTTTTTATTTTCACTTCAATGTTAGCAATACCCGCAATTATCCTAATATCTTTAAATAAAAGTTTAATTCAGAGATGATTTTAGTAATCAGAGGCACTTTCTTTTTATCAATAATTTTAATATTTTATTTAAGCTTAATTCCTGCTTCAGAGCTTGAATTTTTTAGCGCTCTATCTTTCATTGGGGATAAGATTTCGCATGGCGTTATTTTCTTTTATCTTGCAATACTTGGAATGTTTTGTAATTTTAAAATTAAAAATCAAATCCTAATGGTAATAATATTTTCTTTTGGGTTAACCATTGAAATTGTTCACTATTTTCACCCCTACAGATATTTTGAATGGGCAGACTTATTAGCAAATTTTCTTGGAATTATTCTTGCAGGAGTAATTCATAAAACACTCCAAAAAACTTAAAAAATCCTATTGAATTAAAACTTTTTAACCATATTTAGCTCAATAGGAATATAATTGCATTTTTTAAGAGGGAATTAATAATGAAATTTACACCTTTACACGATAAAGTTCTTGTTAAAAGAACTGAAGAAGAAGAAAAATCTGCTGGAGGTATAGTTCTACCTGGCAGTGCTACGGAAAAACCATCTCAGGGTGAGGTTGTTGCTGTAGGGCCTGGCAAAAAGACTGAAAATGGCGATGTTTCACCGGTTGGTGTTGCAGTTGGCGATACAGTAATTTTTGGTCAATATGGCGGAAATGAAATCAAAATAGATGGCGATGAGTATCTAATTCTTAGTGAATCAGATATTTTTGGCGTCGTAAGTTAATTTATCTAGAGGGAGAAATAATATGTCAGCAAAAGATGTGAAATTTGGTGATTCAGCAAGATCTCAAATGCTTGATGGGGTAAACACACTCGCAAACGCAGTGAAGGTTACACTTGGGCCTAAAGGAAGAAATGTTGTTTTAGATAAGTCATTCGGAGCTCCAACTGTTACTAAAGATGGTGTTTCAGTTGCGAAAGAGATTGAGCTTGAAAACAAGTTTGAGAATATGGGCGCACAGATGCTTAAAGAAGTTGCCTCGCAAACCTCTGATGAGGCGGGTGATGGAACTACAACTGCTACTGTTCTTGCTCAGTCGATTGTGAATGAAGGTAACAAATCGGTTGCCGCAGGAATGAATCCAATGGACCTTAAAAGGGGTATTGATAAGGCAGTCACAACAGCAGTTGAGTTTGTGAAGTCATTAAGCGTTCCATGCGCGGATGACACTGCAATTGCTCAGGTTGGCACAATATCTGCCAATGGTGATACTGCAGTAGGAGAAATTATTGCAGAAGCAATGGGTAAGGTCGGCAAAGAAGGTGTCATTACAGTCGAAGAAGGAAGCGGTATTGATAATGAACTTGATGTTGTTGAGGGTATGCAGTTTGATAGAGGCTATCTATCTCCATATTTCGTTACTAATCAAGATAACATGACTACTGAACTTGATGATCCTCTGATCCTCCTTCATGACAAGAAAGTCTCAAATATAAGAGATATGCTTCCACTGCTAGAATCCGTTGCCAAAGCTGGTAAGCCGTTACTAATAATTGCAGAAGATATTGAAGGTGAGGCACTTGCAACGCTCGTAGTTAACAATCTGAGAGGTATTGTTAAGGCTGCTGCATGTAAAGCTCCAGGTTTTGGAGACAGAAGAAAAGCTATGCTTGAAGATATAGCAATCCTCACAGGAGGAACTGTTATTTCTGAAGAGGTAGGTTTATCTCTTGAAGGAGCTACTATCGAAGATTTAGGAACTGCAAAAAAAGTTGTTTTAAATAAAGACAATACAACAATTATTGATGGTTCTGGTGATCAGTCAGCTATAGAAGCAAGGGTTAACCAAATCAGAGTTCAAATCGAAGATACTTCTTCAGACTATGATAGAGAGAAGTTACAAGAGAGAGTAGCAAAACTTGCAGGTGGTGTTGCCGTAATCAAGGTTGGAGCTGGATCTGAAGTAGAAATGAAAGAGAAAAAAGCTCGTGTAGAAGATGCATTACACTCTACTAGGGCAGCTGTTGAAGAGGGCGTTGTTCCTGGTGGTGGAACTGCTCTAATCAGAGCTCTTGAATCTCTTGAAAAATTAACAGGCGATAACGAAGATCAAAACGTAGGTATTAGTATTGCTAAAAGAGCTCTAGAAGCTCCATTAAGACAAATAGCATCAAATGCAGGAGAAGAATCATCTGTGGTGGTTGCTGCTGTTAGAGATGGTAAAGGCTCACATGGTTTCAATGCAGCTACTGGTGACTATGGAGATATGATTGAAATGGGTATTCTCGATCCTGCTAAGGTAACTAGAACTGCTCTTCAAGCAGCTGGTTCAGTTGCAGGAATGATGATTACAACTGAAGCTATGGTTACTGATATTCCAAAGGATGAGGGAGCTGCTCCTGCGATGCCCGACATGGGTGGAATGGGCGGAATGCCTGGGATGATGTAAGATTTCCAAAATTGAATATAAGTGGGGCTTAGTGCCCCATTTTTTTTTATTTGATATAAAATAAATTTTTAAGGAGAAAAAATGAAAAAAGTTTTTTTATTAATGTTAGTACCTTTTTTTGTAAATGCACATGAAACATCAGGTATGACAGTACATATACATTTTGAATTGTTTGCGCTAGTTATTTTTACTTCGCTTGCTGCAGTTTTCTTTATCAAGAAATATTTTTCAAAAGTTTAGGAGAAATTATGTTTAAAATTAAAAAAGTCGATGCACACTGTGATATTCCATGTGCTGTTTATGATCCAGCAGTTGCTCAATTTGCAGCTCTAAGTGTTGTAAGATTTTTAGATCTTATAGGTGAGATGGATGATAGCCTTAGTTCCAAAGAAGATATTGCACACTTATCTAGGATTATGGAGCAGAAAGAATCTCATGCTAAGGAAGTTAAAGAGGCTGTTGCAACAATTTGGGGTGACTACTTCAAAGAACCGCATATGGAAAAATTCCCTGAAATACACTCCTTAACACACTCTATTATGATGACTGCTTCAAAGTGCAAACAAAGCCTAGATAGAGAGAATGGCTTAAAATTGGTTGAGCTTGTTAATAGATTTGCAGAAATATTTTGGACAACAAAAGAAGTACAGGTAGAAAGTAAGAAATCTCTAAATCCTCCAAATTTAGATCTTATTGTTCCTGTGGTTAGTGATTAGGTTCTTCAGAGTTAAAGGGAGCAGTATGCTCCCGAACTTTAAGCCCGGTCAAATAGTTTTTGCAAGAAAAACAAGAAATTTGTCTGTTAGCGATGTTGTTGTTTTAAAAACAAATGATAATTCACAGATAATTAAACGTATTTCAAAGATTCAAGATGGAGAGATCAGAGTTTCCGGTGATAACTCTGAATATGATTCAGAATATTATTCTCAAATATTCAATTCTGATAGCGTTTTGGGAAAAGTTTTTTTTAAGATTTAAAGTTCTTAATTTTAATACTTGATATTGAGTTATTTTTAATTTTGATAATTTCAAATCTATAACCATCAAGCTCTATACAAAGATTTGCAACTGGTATTTCATCGATTATTTTTAGCGCAAGACCATTAATAGTTTTTGATTCATCATCAGGGATACTCCAAGACATAAATTTATTTAAGTCTCTAATTTTTGAGTTTCCATCAGTTATGACTGAGCCATCTGACTGAAGAGAGAACTCTTTTTCTTGTTCAAGTATATCGCTTCCAAACTTCCCTACAATTTCTATAAAAATATCTTCAACACTTACTAGACCCTCTATTTCACCGTATTCATCTACGACAAGAGCAATACTTTCGTTATTGTTTTGGAATTCATGAAGCTGTTTTGTTAGATTCGTGGTTAGAGAAGCAAAGTATGGGTCTGAAAGATAGGAGCTTACTGGTTTATTCTCTTCAAAAGCATCTAAAAAATCTGAAGAATCTTTTAGATGAAGCAAACCAATACAGTCGGCAATGCTCTGATCATAAACTGGTAAAGTCGTATAGGGCGAGTCCTTTATTCTTTTTTTTATTTTTTCTAACCCATCATTAATATTTATTCCTTCAATCTCAGATAATGGAATCATAATATCTTCAACAATTAGCTTATCCATTCCAAGCACAGCACTTAACATCTTTCTGTAATCTCCAGGAATCAGACTATTTGAATCATCTAATAAAGTTTTTAATTCATCAGTATTAAGATTATCTGAGTCATTTGATTTTTTTATATCAACCTTCATTAAATTGAGAAGTCTCGAGCTAACTTGATTTGTCATTACTACTATTGGTTTAAACAAGAAACTTAGTTTTGAAAGCACCCAAGAGGACCTTGATGCAAAGTTTTCTGGATAAGCTGAGGCTGTAGTTTTTGGAGTAATCTCAGAAAAAATTAAAATTATTATTGTAAGGATTATAGATCCTAACAAAACTCTACCATCAAAGAAATTGATCATAAGTATTGTTACCAGAGCTGAAGCTAAAATATTTGCGAAGTTATTCCCTACAAGAATTACTGATAACAAATTATCTGGCTTAGAAAGAAGTTTTAAGGCCCTAGCAGAATTCTTTTCACCAGATTTTGCCTTATTTCTCAATTTAATTTTGTTTGATGCCATCATTCCTGTTTCTGATCCAGAAAAGAAGGCTGATAAAAGTAACAAAAATATTATTGATGTTAGTAAAATTAATAAGGAGGGTTCTTCAGACATTTAAAACTAGATATTCACAAAAAAGGCGATCATTATAAAGATAATTGATAGAAAACTATAGCGAACAATGAATTTTGTTTGGAGGCTATAAAAACGCATCCTTATAAAAGTAGTCATATAAGTAATCCAAGCTAAGACAGTGAATACAATTTTTATAATTAAATAGTCAACATTATTAAGATCAAGAAGAAAGCCAGATGCCAAGCCTATTGATAATAGAACCAAACTTAAACCAATAAGCCAAAACACTGTTTTATATCTGGTTTCTATGGGAATTTGATCATTTCTTACAGTGTTGAGTGACTTCGTAAGCCTAATTTTTCTTGTCAACAATATTATTTCTAGGAATGACATGATTAAAACTAAAATTGCCAAGCTTGAGAAAAATATATGCAGTCTTAAGGCATCAACTTGGTTAAAATTTTCATTTGGAATTAATCCCCAGTAATAAATGTTATCTGAACCAGCAACATCAGGTAAAAGAAAAGAAAAGGCTAATATTGAAAACGTTGCAGAAATTAATGTCGAAGATTTTAATCTTATAAAGAATCTAAAAGCTACAAAGACTAAAACACTTAAAAGTAAAGCAAGCGGGAATGGTTCTATCATTTAAAGAAATTATACTTTTTTACTACCAAAATC
>CETK01158850.1_pt1 | contig 12115 bp, 9 predicted proteins | sample 361431 | NCBI WGS metagenome assembly CETK01 (sample SAMEA2622452, study PRJEB7988) | marine metagenome | biome: marine biome (ENVO:00000447); feature: surface water layer (ENVO:00002042); material: "saline water (ENVO:00002010), including plankton (ENVO:xxxxxxxx)" | depth 5 m | reverse complement strand
GTTCTTCCCGCTCATCTTGCTCACTCAGGTATAGATAAAGATAAAGGCGATGGTTGGTTTAGGCGAAATTTTGACAGCGCGTTTGCGTTTTTACGGGACAGTGTATTTGGTTATTTGGTTAGCAAAGCATATAAATTCAGATACGCGACGCTCTCGTTGGCCCTCGGGTTGTTGATGACAGCGATTGGAATGATGTCAAGTGGACGGGTTGGATTTGTATTTTTTTCTGCACCAGAAGCAGACAATGTGTACGCTAACGTAACAATGACATCAGGGTCTACGACAAGCCAAACTAGGTTTATGTTAGCTGAATTGGAACGAGCGCTGAATAAGGTTGAGGCTGACTTAACAACTGGGAAAAATGGCTTGGTTTCTTTTTCCTATGGAGTGATGGGAGCACATGCTTCACCAGGCAATGATGGCCAACCATCGGGTGGAGCAAGCGATATACGTGCAGGCTTGATGATTGAGCTCATCACCGCTGACCAACGTGATATTCGCGTTGATGAATTTATTGATGCTATGCGAGACGAAATCCAGGCTTTGCCCGGGTTGGAACGGCTAACTGTGCGCGCGCCTGAGGGTGGCCCGCCAGGCCGGGAACTAGACATCCGGATTATGGGTGATAATCTGGAACAGCTCAAAGCTGCCTCACAGGAAATCATTTCAATCGCTGCTGCTATTCCAGGCACGTCGGATATCGAGGACAATCTGAACTATGGCGCTGAAGAACGAATTATTCGAGTCTCCCAACAGGGTCGTTCGATCGGCTTTACCGCTCAGTCTATCGGGACACAGGTTCGGGCTGCACTTGACGGAGCTATAGTCAGACGGTTTCCCCGCGGAGATGAGGTGGTTACAGTTCGTCTTTCGCGAGCTTCCGATGAGGTGGCAACAGACACCCTGACATCTTTGCGTTTGATTACACCACAAGGCAATTATGTTTCTCTTGGAGATGTAGCGACTATTGAAAACCGTCTCGGATTTTCAATAGTTCGACGGCAGGACGGTTTTCGCGAAGTGGCCATTCAGGGTGAGCTTGATGATGATGTAATTAATACATCGCAAGCCAGAGAAATTCTTGAATCAGGCCAATTTGGCGGCTTTGTAAAAGATAATAATATACGATATCGGTTTGATGGGCGAGATCAAGAGCAAGGCGAAGCTTTCGCAGATATGGCCAGTGGCGGTGTACTTGCGTTGTTATGCATGTACGCTATTCTCGCTTGGGTGTTTGCTAGTTGGACCCGGCCTTTTGCCGTTATGGTTATGATCCCCTTTGGCTTCATTGGTGCTGTTGTAGGTCATTATGCAATGGGGCTGAATTTGAATATACTTTCCTTGTTTGCTTTGATAGCATTATCAGGAATTGTAGTGAATAATTCCATTATTCTGGTGGCTACGATTGAGCGTCGGATGGAAGAAATTGACGGTCCTCCTGAGCAGGCCATCATTCAGGGAACTGTTGACAGGCTCCGTCCGGTTTTACTCACCTCTATGACAACTATCGGCGGCTTATCAACGCTGATGTTTGAGAACTCGCTTCAGGCTCAATTTCTGATCCCTATGGCCACAACAATTGTCTTTGGGCTAGCGGTGACTACTAGCCTAGTGCTGTTTCTTGTGCCAGCAACCTTGGGTATTGGACAGGATTTACACCGATGTCGCGGCTTAATTGGCCGGTTCTTGCGCCCAGTCTGGAAGTTCTTCACCTTTTCGGTTTGATAACTAGAAGGAGATTATTATCATGCCTGTTCGTTCAAGACATGACGCATCAGGACGCCTTAAAGGCCCTTCAGGCCGGTCATACCGGTCTAAGGCTGGACTGACTTTGCAGCCAAAGAAAATGCGTGGTCGTAAACCGTCTTCCCAGCGTTGGCTGACGCGACAGCTGAATGATCCCTTTGTTGCTGAAACACAGGCTAGAGGACTTCGTTCACGCGCTGCTATTAAACTTGAGCAGATGGATGACAAGCACCATTTCCTAATGCCTCATATGCGGGTTGTAGATTTAGGTTGTGCTCCAGGGGGCTGGCTTCAGGTGGTGATAGAACGTTGCCGGATAGAGTCTGGGAAAGGCGTTCTGGTTGGCATTGATTTGCTCGTGGTTGACCCCCTGCCTGGGGCCAAACTTTTGGTTGGAGACATAATTGAAACTGACATTCTTCAGCAGGTTCACACTGCAATTGACGGGAAAGCTGATGCGGTTCTCTCAGACATGGCGGCAGCCACCACCGGACATCGGCAAACTGATCACTTACGCACAATGGGCTTGCTTGAAATTGCACTTGATTTTGCGGGTCAGGTTCTTGCCCCTGGGGGAACTTTTCTTGCCAAAGCCTTTCGGGGTGGCAGTGACAGGCAGTTCCAGGAGTTGCTGAATCAGCGTTTCGATAAGGTGAGGTATCTAAAACCCCCTGCAAGTCGGTCAGAATCAGTTGAGACCTATGTTCTGGGAACAGGCTTTCGCGGTGCGCCGGCAGATAAACAGCGTGATTCAGGTGCCAAACCACAAACAGGATATTCGCCTATCTGACCAGTAAGTACTGGTGTTCAATGATGAAAACTGTTACTGTCTAGCGTCATCGTACCCCACCTTTACAAAGGATGACTTTTGATGACGTCTCCCTCTTCTTCTATTCGTAATGCACTGACTTTTGATGATGTGCTGCTTCAGCCTGGTCATTCAGAAGTCTTGCCTTCAGATGTTGATATTTCAACACAGCTCACTCGTGAGATTGCCCTGAATCTACCGCTTGTATCTGCGGCAATGGATACGGTTACTGAGCATCGTCTGGCGATTACGATGGCACAGGCAGGCGGCATTGGCGTTATCCATAAGAATTTTTCCATTGAGGATCAGGCAGCCGAAGTAGAAGCTGTGAAGCGGTTCGAAGCTGGCATGGTGGTCAATCCTCACACCATTCGCCCTGACGCTTCATTGGGACAGGCACTTGATTTGATGGCGCAGAAGAGTATAAGCGGCGTGCCTGTCGTGGATGCCAAACATAAGTTGGTGGGTATTCTGACTAATCGTGATGTTCGTTTTGCCCACAATAAAGAACAGAAGGTTGCCGACCTAATGACCAGCCCAGTCATAACGGTCATGAATTCTGCTGCGCCGGATGAAGCACGCCGTCTGCTGCATGCGCATAAGATTGAAAAGCTGGTTGTTGTGGATGAAGAGAATATCTGTATCGGGCTGATCACTGTCAAGGATATGGAGAAAGCAGAAACCTATCCGCTGGCATCAAAAGATGAGGGTGGGCGCTTGCTAGTGGCTGCGGCAACAGGTGCAGGGGCTGATGGTGTAGCCAGGGCCGAGGCCCTAATTGCGGCCGGTGTGGATGTAATTGTTGTTGACACAGCACATGGCCACTCAGCAGGTGTTCTTCAGGCAGTAGCTGATATTCGTAAGCTGTCTAATACAACACAAATCATTGGCGGAAACATAGCGACTGCTGAAGGAGCGCAGGCCTTAATTGATGCTGGGGTTGATGCGGTAAAAGTAGGCATTGGACCAGGTTCTATTTGCACCACGCGGATGATAGCCGGGGTTGGTGTGCCGCAGCTCACTGCGATCATGAATGCAACTTCCGTTGCGGCAAAAGCTGGTGTGCCAACAATTGCGGATGGTGGTATTAAATATTCTGGCGACTTGGCCAAAGCTGTCGCTGCAGGAGCATCTGTGGCAATGGTCGGATCACTTCTTGCAGGTACGGATGAAACCCCTGGCGAGGTTTATTTATACCAGGGCCGTTCTTATAAAGCATATCGTGGTATGGGGTCATTAGGGGCCATGGCCAGAGGGTCAGCAGACAGATATTTTCAAGCAGAGGTCTCTACACCGCTGAAGTTGGTGCCGGAAGGAATTGAAGGCCAGGTGCCCTACAAAGGGTCAGCGATTCAGGTGTTGCACCAGCTCGCTGGTGGTCTGCGGGCAGCTATGGGCTATACCGGTAACGCGACGATTGCTGATATGCAGTTAGGCTGCCAGTTTTTAAAAATCACCTCTGCCGGGCTTAGCGAGTCTCATGTGCATGACGTGACTATAACGCGCGAAGCCCCGAATTATCGCCCTGGAATGTAGCTCATTTTTCAAAGTCTGTTCTGTTTATGCCTGATACTATTCTGATCATTGACTTTGGCTCACAAGTCACTCAGCTTATTGCCCGCCGTCTGCGCGAAAAATCAATTTATACTGAAATTCTCCCTAGCTCTTTTCTGGGTACAACAGATATGACAATGCGTCTTGCTGGTGTAAAAGGGGTGATTTTGTCTGGTGGGCCAAATTCGGTCACTCAGACAGATACGCCACGCGCTCCCGCAGAGGTTTTTGACGCTGACATTCCCCTGTTAGGAATCTGTTATGGTCAGCAGACGATATGTACGCAATTAGGCGGTAAGGTAGAGGCTGGTAACAGCCGTGAATTTGGTCGTGCAGAAATAGATATTTTGGCGCAAAGTCCTTTGTTTGAAGGAGTCTGGCCCAAAGGCAGCGCGCAAACCGTCTGGATGAGTCATGGCGATCATGTAGCAGAGTTGCCGGAAGGTTTTGCAGTAATTGCCTGCTCACAAGGCGCTCCCTATGCTGCGATTGCTGATGAAGCACGCGGCTATTATGGAGTTCAGTTTCATCCTGAAGTTGTGCATACAAAGGATGGCGTAGAATTACTGGGTAATTTTGCTACGCATATCTGCGGTTGCAGCGCCAGCTGGACAATGGAGGCCTATAAAGAACATGCTCTCGCTGGCATACGTAAGCAGGTTGGCGACAGGGGTGTGGTGTGTGGCCTGTCCGGCGGCGTTGATAGTTCCGTCGCGGCTGTCCTGATCCATCAGGCAATCGGAAACCAGCTTACATGCGTGTTTGTAGATACAGGGTTGATGCGGGCAGGTGAGGCAGATGAGGTTGTCTCGCTATTCCGCGGTCACTATAATATCCCGCTGGTGCATCACGATGCTTCGGAACTGTTTCTTAGACGCCTAGCGGGGGTCAGTGACCCGGAGCAAAAACGTAAAATCATTGGTGAAAGCTTTATTGAAGTTTTTGACGCTGAGGCGGCAAAGATGAAAAATGCGGGTTTTCTGGCACAAGGCACCCTTTATCCTGACGTCATTGAATCGATCTCATCTGCTGGTGGGAAGCATGTGACCATTAAGTCGCATCACAATGTGGGCGGTCTTCCGGATGACCTGGCCCTAGAACTGGTTGAACCGCTGCGGATGCTGTTTAAGGACGAAGTCCGTGCATTAGGGCGTGAGCTTGGTCTGCCAGAAAGTTTTATTGGCCGGCATCCCTTCCCGGGCCCAGGTCTGGCCATTCGTATTCCAGGTGAAATCACAGATGAAAAGCTGGAGATCCTGCGTGCCGCTGATGCAGTTTATCTTGATGAAATCCGGTCCAGTGACCTGTATGATGAAATCTGGCAGGCCTTTGCCGTTTTACTTCCAGTGAAAACAGTTGGTGTAATGGGTGATGCGCGATCCTATGAATATGTCTGTGGCCTGCGGGCAGTAACCTCAACAGATGGTATGACAGCAGAAAGCTATCCGTTTGCACATGAGTTTTTGAACCGGGTGGCCACCCGCATAGTGAATGAAGTGAAAGGCGTGAATCGTGTGGTTTACGACATCACCAGCAAGCCCCCTGGCACGATTGAGTGGGAATGATGGGATTAAGTTAAATTATTGAAAATATTATATAAAGAGTTAGATCTTGTAAAATTCTCTTCGTTTAAAAAAAATATTAAAATGTTCGTTCTTGAATAAATTAGGCAAATAAAGAGGAACACGATGAACAAGTTACTTTTACTATTTAGTATATTATTTACTACTGGCTGTATGGCAACTTCATCAAGTACTATTAAGTATTCAAAGGATGAAAATACTCGCCCACAAGATTACGCTCATATTGAAGATCCAACAGGAACATTTGAGGAGAAGGTACATAGGTTTCAAATCACAAGTAAGTGTGGCAGTCTTCAAAGAGCAGTTCAAACAGGAATCATTGGAAAAATGGAAAGTAGTGACTGTGGTGAGAATAGTGTCAGGTCAGAAATTGCTGAAGATGTTTGGGAAGATAGTAGACCTGGTGAGAAGCAACCTACTCAAAGATGGTATAGCTGGAATGTTTATCTGCCAAATGATTATCCTATTCAAAACACAGGAAAACTTTTATTAGGACAGTTCCACAACTCGGAATGTCCGCACCTTTCATTCACAAGTCGAGGTGGTGATGACAACGGAAAGCTTTATTATGAAACAATGAAGTTGTGGAGAGATGACTGTAAGGCAACGGTCCGCAAACATATAACTTCAATACAAGAGTTGCGTGGCAAGTGGACAAACTTTACTCTTGAGATGTTATGGAAGAACGATGAAACGGGTATAGCTAACTTATGGTTAGACGGCAAACAAGTCCTATCGCATATAGGGCGCACACTCACACTACAAAAAGAGAATGTGAATTATATGAAAGTGGGTATTTATCAATGCTGTAATGACAAAAGGATCCAGATAATACCTGCCTATGCGATGTTTACAACTCCTAAGTCAGGGCCAACAAGAGAAAGTGTACAATGAGAACACAAACAAAAAAGATTATAGCAAAAATAAAAAACTAAAACCCATCAAGGCAATAGTAAAACAATAAATGTAAATTAATAAGTAGACTGTTACATCATGCTGAAAGCAATGTGTTTGTTTATTTTTTGAATATACGAAGATGTACCTAATATTAGAAAAGACTTACAAGGCGCTGACATAGTGAAAATAAAAAACAATAAAATCAATGACCTAATCGATACGTACTATTGAGTGGGAGTAGAGGCTCAGTATGGCATTTATTCTCACCAAACTGTTTGTCACGGCCGGGTTCATTGTATTAATTACGGAAATTGCCAAACGCAGCGATAAATTTGGCGGCATGATCGCAGCTCTTCCTTTGACCACATTGCTGGTTATATTCTGGATGCATTTTGAAGGCGCATCACACAACAAAATTGCCAACCACATCACCTACACGTTATTTTTCATTGCGCCCACTCTGCCGATGTTTTTTTTGTTTCCCTGGCTGATTGGAAAATTTGGCTTTTTTGCCGCAGCAACTGGAAGTATTGTGCTGACAATTTTCTGTATTTACGTCTTTAATCTATTTTCTGAATCGATTGGGTTCCGTATTCTTTAGCCGTAAAGGATATGCTGGCTGATAATTGGGGAACAGGATGAGCCTGAACTATATCTATCTATTTTTTGCCATTCTGTTGGAAGTGACTGGAACAATGCTGTTGCCAGCATCACAGAATTTTACCAAAATTTTTCCCACCGTGAGCTTAGGGATTTGTTACATGGCCTCGTTTTACCTGCTGACTTTTGCGCTCAGAACCATACCTGTGCCAATTGTTTATGCGACCTGGTCCGGACTCGGCATTTTCACCATAGCGATTGCTAGTATTGTTATTTTCAAGCAGAATTTATCTCTGCCGGTGATCTTCGGCTTGTTTTTGATTGTTATCGGGGTTGTGTTGGTCAATCTTTATAGTCCAGCGCACAGCTGACTTGTTGCGAAAATTTTTATGAACGTTGCGCCGTTACTTTCAACATCACAGGTATTCCAGCTTCATTTGCTTGCAGCTCTTGAAGCCTTATGTCTTTGGGCAGCCCAGTTTGTCATTATTAAAGGCAGCATGCGGAAACGCCCGCCTGGCTAAATCTGGGTTGTGATTTTGGATATTGTTTCCCTGTCCAGCCTTTTTTATTTATGAGCTGCGCCTGCGGGGATTATTCAGTCCTAATCATCTGCTTAGCCTGTTTACTCTTTTTTTGCGATAAGGGCAGCCCGCGCTGGCAACGTAAAGCGGCATAAGTGGATGATGCCGTCTCTGCATTTATTTGCTTTGTTCCTGACCGGCGCCTTTACCTTCTGGCCTGGCAGTGTTTTTCATTCAGAATTTTTATTTCTGCCTTTTTCTGTTGGCGTATTCAGGGCTGAAAAAGACGGTTTCAGGCGTTTGCGTGGAACAGAGTATGTGGCTTCGTTGTAATAGAGATTTTTTCTTTTTTGAAAGGTGACTGTCATGCCTGACCAGCATCATACTCCCGCTATGCTTACGCCTGATTTTGATACTTACTCTTTACGCCCAATTATGTCTGTTGACGTCCACCCTCTTGGCCTTGAAGTCAGATATAAAGATGGCAAGGTAAGTTTTCATCTGGCTGCCGATTTAAGGGAACATTCCGTTGCGGATGACACAACCCACGCAGTGACAAGAGAAGCGCTTCTTGACCCAATTCATGTGCCAGATGACTTTCATATCAGCGGGGCGCAGATCGCAGAGGATGGCTTTGTCCATGTGACATGGTCACATAAATTGACGCCATCAGATACAGGACAGGCGCGTTATCATTCTGGTTGGCTTTATCAGACCGGGCTGTATGGGGATACTGATTTTGAGGTAGATTTGTCCCCTCAGCTCTGGAATGCGGAGAGCTTCACAAATATTCCTCAGATTGATGGCAGCCGTGTTCTAGATGATGAGGATGAATATTACCACTTTTTGACGATCTTTGTTCGATATGGTGCGGTTCTGGTCAAAGGCCTGCCTGCTGTGCCAGAGATGATCGAAACCCTGCCGGAGAAGATTGGCGTTATCCGCAGCTCAAATTTTGGGCGCATTTTTGAGGTAAAAACCAAAGTTGACGCGGACTCTAATGCGTATACTGGTGAGGAACTGCGTGCGCATACAGATTTGGCCACGCGTGAATACATGCCTGGCCTGCAGTTTTTATTTTGTCTGCAGAATGATTCAGATGGCGGCTTGTCCACTCTGACAGATGGGTTTGCTGTGGCTGAATATATACGCACTACAGATCGGCAGACATTTGATTTGCTCAGCCAGACCCCGATTGATTTTGTGAACAAGGCGAAAACTTCTGATTACCGCATGACGGTGCCGCTGTTTCATCTGGGCCAGGATGGTCAACTTGATGAGGTGCGCTGGACATCCTGGCTACGTGCGCCGATGCGCGGCAGCCTTGATGAGATGAACAGGCTCTATAGCGCGCAGAAAAAAGCCTATCAGCTGGGAAATTCTGACAAGTTCAAAGCCTTTTTCAAGCTCGGTGAAGGGGATATGATATGTTTTGATAATCGGCGGGTTTTGCATGGGCGCACATCATTTGACCCAGCCAGTGGCGGGCGCTGGCTTCGCGGCTGCTACATGGAGCGTGAGGAGCTTTGGTCAGGTTTGCGCATGGCGGCCCGTATAAAGCGGGCCAGAAAAGCGAGATGAAGCAGGCGCTGCTAAAAAATTATCTAGGGCTGAAGCGGCAGTTTCTGTCCATGGGTAAGGGCCAGAAAACGGTTTGCTGGAAGATTTCTGCGCGCCAGCTCGGCTCTCAGGCGCTTTGGAGGTTCAGCCAAAGGCTCAATGGTCAGCTTGAACGTGCCCCAGTGAACAGCCACAGCCTGTGCTGCGTCCATATCCTCTAAGGCCTGAACAGCTTCTTCAGGTGTCATATGCGAATCCCTCATAAAATTACGCGGCTCATATGCGCCAATAGGCAGGGCTGCCAAATTAGGCGCTCCAAGCCTCTGTTTTGTGACCCTAAAATCTTCTGTATACCCTGAATCACCAGCAAAATAGAAAGAATAGTCAGGCCAGTTCACCATCCACCCGGCCCATTGGGTCTTATTGCGATCGAATTGTGAGCGTGATGACCAGTGACGTAACGGTGTGGCTGTGAATGTTGCTTCTCCAATTGTAGTTTGCTGCCACCAGTCAAGCTCAACAACATTAGTTATTCCATTATTATTAAGAAGTAATTTAAGGCCCAGTGGAACTAAAAAAAATGTTTTAGGCTGGCGTTTTGCCAGTTCAGTTAGACTAGGCAGATCTAGATGATCATAATGATTGTGTGAAATAAGGATAGCAGTAAGCTTTGGCATCTGTTCTGCAGTTAGGGCAGGTGGAGCAACACGCTTTGGTCCAGCAAAGCTGAAAGGTGATGCCCGGTCAGAGAAGACAGGATCAGTCAATATATGCATGCCATCTATACTGACTAAAAGTGTTGAATGGCCTATCCAGACAACTTGCCTTTCACTGTCTGGCTGGTTGTTTGGATCAAGCACGTTAAAACCAAAATTTTCATTAGGGTCATTAGGGCTATTGAAATATGCACGTGCCAGGCTAAGAAGTTCAACCAGTGATTTTTCGTTGGCTGTGCCATCCGTATTTTCAAAATGACCCTCAGACACATTGAAATTTGGAGAGTTCTTTTCAGTCATGTTTCTCTCTGACATCATCGGTCCGCACCCTGTCAGAACAACACAGAAAAAAATGATAACGAGTTGTAAATGAGAATATGTTGAAATTTTCATTGAGACAGGCTTTCTTGCGTTGGCAGATCTTTCTCATGGTAATCTCTCATTTATCCAGATAGACAGGGAAGGGAAATAAATCGAAATCTGCTGCAGGTCAATTATTTTGACTGGGGTAGTCATAACGGGGTGGCATTAAAAGGTTAATATATGTCTGATAATAGGGCCAACTCAGTTTTACGACATAATAGAAAGCCGTTCTTGAAACATCACAGAAGGCCCACAAAAGGATATGCTTGGCTGGTGTGGGCCTTGGCAGCAATCAGTTTTGGCTATGCGTTTTTCCACCGGGTTGCCCCGTCTGTCATGGTCTCTGACCTGATGACAGAATTTGCAATTGGCGGGGCCATGTTGGGGACCTTGTCTGCTTTATATTTCTATCCTTATGTCCTGTTACAAATTCCGCTAGGAGCATTGCTGGAAACAGTTGGCACACGCATATTACTTACCTGTGCGCTTGGTCTATCGGCGGCCGGTTCTGTTCTGTTTGGTCTCGCAGTGCAGATAGAGATTGCCTATTTGGGGCGCATTCTTATCGGTGTCGGCTGTTCGGTAGGGTTTTTGGGATCACTCGCACTAGCTAGGAAATGGTTTCCTCCTCATCAGTTTGGTTTTCTGGCGGGGCTGTCCATGTTCACGGCCATGACCAGTGGCATGGTTGCCCAAGCCCCCTTAGCTTTCTTTGTTGATGAATTTGGCTGGCGCAGCAGCCTTTTTCTCCTTGGTGGTTTGGGATTTGGTTTGGCTGTGCTGGTCTTTGGTCTAGTGCGGAACGCGCCAGGTGACCAGCCACAAATCACTGATAACGGATTTGATAGAGTGGCCTTTTTTCTGTCTTTGCGGCGTGCTGCATCCAATCTTGAGGTGTGGAAAATTTCCTTTGTCGCGCTGACTTTATCTGGGCCGATGCTGACACTTGGGGGGTTGTGGGGAACACCTTATCTGATGGTTGCATATGATTTGGCTCGGCCACACGCGGCATTTTTAATGTCACTTCTTCTGTTTGGCTGGGCGGTTGGGGCGCCTGCTGCGGGCTGGCTGTCAGACAGGCTAGGTAGACGCAAGCCAATTTTAATTGGTGGCAGCATTACTCTATGTCTAATGCTGTTTTTGTTGATTTTTATGCCAGATCTGCCTCTTCCTGCTGCTGTCACCACTGTCATTATCATTGGGTTTTCAGGTGGATCTATGGCGACATGCTTTGCCTTGGTGCGTGATGTTCTACCAAACGAAATTACGGGCACTGCTACAGGCATCGTGAATGCGCTAACGGTAGCGTCTGGGGCTGTTTTGCAGCCTTTTGTGGGAATGCTTTTGGACCTCCAGGCTTCAGGCAACACAGCGTCCTATCCAGATGCGGCTTTCCGGCTGGCTTTTTGTGCCATTCTTGTTACTTCTTTTGCCGGTTTGATGGTGGCTTTTCGTCTTCGCGAGAAGTGATGATTTCAATTTCCCTTTTTGTTTCATGTGCTATGCTGTGGCCAGCGAGCGACCACTTGTGGAGAGCAAGGTGAACAGGTCAACCAAAATCGTTGCAACATTAGGGCCGGCATCTTCAACTGAAAAGGCCATAGAAACACTGGCTCGTGCAGGGGCGAATTTGTTCCGGCTCAATTTCAGTCATGGTAGTCATAATGAGCAGGCTGCCCGTATCGAGGCGATACGTTCTGTTGAAGAAAAGATTGGGCGGCCCATCGGGATTCTTGCAGATCTGCAGGGACCTAAATATAGGAT
>CETK01041825.1_pt1 | contig 12131 bp, 12 predicted proteins | sample 361431 | NCBI WGS metagenome assembly CETK01 (sample SAMEA2622452, study PRJEB7988) | marine metagenome | biome: marine biome (ENVO:00000447); feature: surface water layer (ENVO:00002042); material: "saline water (ENVO:00002010), including plankton (ENVO:xxxxxxxx)" | depth 5 m | reverse complement strand
TTTTCCATCTTCATCGCTTCGATAATGGCCACATCCTGGCCCTGTTCGACTCGGTCTCCCGCAGCAACCATCACAGCAGTCAACAGGCCTGGCATAGGGGCAGCGACCACATTATCGGACAGACAGGTCTGAGGTTCGGGCATATGTTTTATATAGGCAGCAGCATGGGCGGGATAGAGCCGCAGAGACAGGCTTTGTGCCCCGGCATGAAGGGTGAAATAATGGTCATTGGCATCAACCTGAATCGCGATAGGAATTTCATCAATCGTGCCATCAAACAGGATGCCTGATTTCGAGACAGGCTGATCCAGAGTGCCCGTAACGCGAACAGTACGGCCGCCATTTATAATCACCTGATCAGCCCCGCGCACGTGGACCAAGCTGAGGTGAACAGGGGTAACCTGCCCCTTCAGCACAGCTACAAAAGCCATTTGAACAGTATCATTATATTGCAGGCGGGCCTGACCGCGACCGTAAAAACATGCTGCAAGAGCTGCAAGATTTTCACATAGCGCCGCCTCAGGGGCCTCTGCCACAAAGGCATCGCCATATTTTTCAGCAATAAAGCCTGTGGTGATATCGCCTGACCTGAAATCAGCATCTGCCAGAATGGAGGACAGAAACTGGCGGTTGGTGGCGACACCGACGACCTGATAATGGTCAAGGGCTAGGCGCAGCTTGTCTATCGCCTCTGGCCGGGTCGGGGCGGTGGCGATCAGCTTGGCAATCATCGGATCATAGAACATGGAGATCATGCCGCCTTCAGCCACACCTGAATCCGCGCGCACGCCCTCACCCACTGGCACACGATAGCGCAACAGTTGGCCGGTTGAGGGCAGGAAACCTCTGGCAGAATCCTCAGCATAAAGCCTTGCCTCTATCGACCAGCCCTTTGGCTTGATGTCAGCCTGCTGCATCGGCAGTGTCTCGCCCGCGGCTACACGCAGCATTATTTCCACCAGGTCAAGGCCGTAGACTTCTTCTGTAACTGGGTGTTCAACCTGCAGGCGAGTGTTCATCTCAAGGAAGTAGAAATCCTGATCTGAGCCGACGATAAACTCAACTGTACCGGCAGAGCGATACTGCACCGCCTTGGCCAGCGCGACTGCCTGTTCGCCCATGGCGCCGCGGGTCTCCTCAGAGATAAAGCTGGACGGGGCTTCCTCGATAACCTTCTGATGGCGGCGCTGAACAGAACATTCACGCTCACCTAAATAAACCGCATTACCGTGCGTGTCCGCCAGAACCTGAATTTCAATATGACGCGGCTTAACCACAAATTTTTCGATAAAGACGCGGTCATCGCCAAAAGAGTTGCGGGCTTCATTCATCGCTGCGCGCATCCCATCAGCCATGTCAGTCGCACTTTCGATAACCCGCATGCCTTTTCCGCCGCCGCCGGCAGACGCCTTTACCATCACGGGGTATCCGATTTTGTGGGCCTCTGCCATCGCCTCATCTATATCACTAACCGCCCCGTCTGTGCCGGGAACGCAGGATACGCCAGCAGATTTTGCCAGAGCTTTCGATTCAATTTTGTCGCCCATCACTTTTATTGCATGTACATCAGGGCCGACAAAGGTCAGACCGGCGCCCTGAACTGCCTCAACAAAACGGGCATTTTCAGACAAAAAACCATAGCCAGGATGTATCGCTTCAGCCCCTGTATCCTTGGCGGCCTGAATGATGCGGTCTGCCAGCAGATAGCTATCTCTTGAGGGAGGCGGGCCGATATGTACCGCCTCATCTGCCATCAGTACATGCGGGGCGGCGGCATCTGCATCAGAATAAACCGCAACCGTAGCAATGCTGAGAGCTTTGGCTGTACGCATGACCCGGCAGGCAATCTCCCCACGATTAGCAATCAGAAGTTTGGAAAACAGCGGCTTTGTCATCGATTACTCTTCTTCACACATCTGGGTATAGTTTTATAACGGTAGATTGTCATGTTTGCGTGGCGGATTGGATAAATCCTTATCTTTTAGCATGGTCAATGCCCGGGCAATCCGTCGGCGGCTGTTCCGCGGCATGATGATATCATCTAAATATCCCCGGCTGGCCGCAACAAATGGATTGGCAAATTTTTCGCGATATTCTGCTGTGGCCTCTGCTAATTTATCTGGGTCCTTTGCGGTGTCACGGAAAATGATCCGGGCAGCCCCTTCAGGGCCCATCACGGCAATCTCTGCTGTTGGCCAGGCATAATTCACGTCCCCGCGCAGATGCTTTGAGGCCATAACATCATAAGCCCCGCCATAGGCTTTACGGGTAATAAGAGTGATTTTTGGCACAGTGGCTTCAGCATAGGCAAACAGCAATTTAGCCCCGTGATTGATGATGCCGCCTTCTTCCTGAGCCATGCCCGGCATAAATCCCGGCACATCGACCAGCGTGACAAGCGGAATATTAAACGCATCACAGAACCGCACAAACCGTGCCGCCTTGCGCGAGGCGTTGATATCCAAACACCCCGCCAGAACCAGGGGCTGGTTTGCAACAATCCCTACACTCTGGCCATCTATCCGGCCAAAACAACAGATAATATTGGACGCGAAATTTTCATGTATTTCGAAAATATCGCCCTCATCCACAATCTCGCGTACTACCTTTTTCATATCATAAGGCATGTTCGGATTATCCGGGATAATACCGTCCAGAACCGCAGATGGCCGGTTCACAGGGTCTATTGTGTGCAGAACAGGGGCTTGTTCGCGGTTCGATAAAGGAAGGAAACTCATCAGGCGGCGAGTCTGCATCAGCATATCCAGATCATTTGCAAACGCACCATGGGCCACACCAGATGTTTTGGTGTGCTGGCTTGCCCCGCCCAACTCTTCTGCAGTCAGGTCTTCATGTGTCACCGTTTTGACGACATCAGGGCCAGTAACAAACATGTATGATGATCCTTCAACCATAAAAATAAAATCTGTGATCGCCGGTGAGTAAACGGCCCCACCTGCGCACGGCCCCATAATAAGAGAAATTTGTGGGACCACACCAGAGGCTAGAACATTACGCTGAAACACTTCAGCATAACCGCCAAGCGAGGCTACACCTTCCTGAATGCGTGCACCGCCTGAATCATTCAGTCCCACAACTGGGACGCCCACTTTTAGGGCCTGATCCACAATCTTACAGATTTTTGCAGCATGAGTCTCAGACAATGATCCGCCCAGAACGGTAAAATCCTGTGAATAAACAAAAACAGGCCGCCCTGAAATCTGGCCAAAACCCGTGACCACGCCATCACCAGGGACTTTTCTGTCTGTCATGCCAAAATCATTACAGCGATGCTCAACGAACATATCCCATTCTTCGAATGAGCCTTCATCAAGCAGAACATTCAGCCGTTCTCTCGCGGTCAGCTTGTGCTTTTCATGCTGACGATCAATCCGTTTTGCGCCCCCACCGGCACGGGCTTTTTCACGCTTTGCATCCAGTTCATCCAAAATCGGTTTCATCACCTGCCCCTTTTCTAAGCCAGAAGGCTGCTTCAGATTTCATAGCATATCCATGAATCTTTCGACATTCTTTAATTCGGACCTAATGGCCTTCTGGCGAACAGCGGCTTCTTCATCTTTGCCCCACAGACTGTTCTGATACAGCTCGTCCAAAAAAGCTATTTCAAACACATCATCTGCGCCTAACTGTTTTTCCTGAAACGCCAGCCCTAATACTACAGAACCAGACAGGGTGGCTACACGATACAAACAGCCAAATTGGGCATCAGCTAGAGGCTGCAGCCTGATCCTTATAATATCTTCTGTAGCGTCATCAGCAAAGACAGGCATCAGCCCGGCAGTTATCGGCAGCCGCAGAGCACATGCCTGCTCAGCCCAGTTCAGCCAAGGATTCCACATTTCTGTCTGCCGGGACGCCAGATCCAAGTCATTGCCACTGCGATAACGCAGAACATCATCATGGATACACCTCGCCAGTTCATCGGCCAGTTCCTGACGCTGAGGTGTAACCCTATCTGTGACTGTTACAGCCATTGAATAAAGAGGCATATCTTCTGGCTGAATTTCGTCTTCAACCGCCTTCCATTCAGCCTGAACGGCCTCAGCCAAAGCCTTGCTAGGCAACACAACAACCGCCTTTGCCGGACTACGCACAGGCCGGTCATCAAGGCAAATCTGATACCCTGATTCGCTGGTCTTGACAGTTACGTCTTTATAAAACCGCTTCATTTTCTTGTATCCTGCCGCCTTAACTGAACTGGCGAGCGATAACAGCCGGAAGTTCAGCAAAGGTGCTCAGGATATGAACCGCCCCCATGTCAGCCAGCCGCTCCGGGCTGTGATAGCCCCAGGACACTCCTATAAAAGCAATGCCGGCATTTGCCGAACAGCCTGCATCAATTTCTGTATCCCCAACCAAAATCGTTTCTAACTTATCAACACCAGTTTCCTGCATGGCCAACAACGCCATATCCGGGGCTGGTTTAGCCGCGCAGTCATCAGCTGAAATTGTCACATCAACCTGTAGATCCAGCCCATGACGGGTAATCAGGCTATCTAGGCCAGTGCGACTTTTGTTTGTGATTATACCTGTAAGATAGCCCTTGGACTGCAGTGTGCGCAAAATATCTTCCGCACCGTCAAACAGGGGATCAAGCGGCGGCCGACCACTCAGATATTCATTGCGCGCAATATCACGATAGGTCTCTGCCAGCTGGCTGGCCTTTTCAGGGTCGCCATCGGCATAAGCCAGCGCTGCATGCGAGACACCATGACCGATATTGCCGCGGATAAAGCTGTCTTCGGGAACAGGCAGATCACATACGGCACAGGCCTGTTTCATCAGCCGAATAATGGTCGCGGCGCTGTCACACAACGTGCCGTCAAAATCGAACAGAATCAGACGCAGATGCGTATCAGACATAGAGCTTCAATTCCTTCCAGAACACCGCCTGGGTTATGTGTGAAAACCAAAAAAGGGCATACCATCTGGCAGGCTGTCTGCCAAGCCCGCCAGTTCTGTGCTGGCCTGCAGATGTTCGGAAACAGGCGCAGACAATAAGGTACCGTCAGCTAGGCTGAGGTACCGGGCATGCAAATGAAGCTGGCGAACGAAACCGCCAATATGAGCTGCTGAACCAGCATATTTTCCATCGCCCAAAATAGGTGTTCCGGCAGCTAACATATGCACGCGCAACTGGTGTGTGCGCCCTGTTACAGGCCGCAGAGCCATCAGGCTGACAGGACCGGCCTTATCCAGCCTCAGAAAATCAGTCACCGCTGTCTGGCCGGCTTCATGATCGATAATCATCTTCTCCGCCCCTTTACCGCCAGCTTTGCGCAAAGGGGCATCAATCCGTCCTTCTGCGCCTGGATCACCAATAACCAGCGCTAGATACACCTTGCTGATCGTTTTGTCAGCAAAACCAGCTGTAATCTCTCGTGCCGCCCTGTCATGGCGTGCAAGCAACAACAGCCCTGATGTATCTTTATCCAGCCTGTGAACCAACTTTGGCGGATTTTCAGGGTAAGCTGCTCGTAACAGCCCATCAATATGGCGCGTTGTGCGGGAACCGCCCTGAACAGCCAGACCTGCCGGTTTGTTCACAGCCAACCATTTGTCATGCTCGGCTATGGTAATCTTTGCCAACTGGTCACAAGCGGACTTGCGGTCAATCTGCTGAGCAGGCTTCTGGGGTTGCCCGTTTGCAACACTATCAATAAGTTGTTTGGGATATGTCAGCCTTTGACCCGACTGAAGACGGGTATTAGCCTTCGCCTTGGCCCCGTCAAGCTTGATCTTGCCTTGGCGAAGCTGACGTTCAAGAAGGCCTTGACCTATGGGTCCTGCTGATTTGCGCAGGAACCTGTCCAGCCGCATGCCCTCAGCATCTTCAGGAACAGCTATTTCTATCATCCTTGCCCCGCAATCAGACGAACAACCACTAACCCAACATAAAACACCGCAACAGACAGACAGACAGACGATAACAAGTAAAGCCTGCCATTCAGCATCTCACCACGCTGGAAAAAGTTGTATGCGTCAAGAGCAAAGCTGGAAAATGTAGTCAGAGCCCTAAGAAACCCTATCATTACAAACCCGCGAACCGGTTCGCTGAACAGTGACGAGACTGTCAGCAGCGCTGCCATCATACCCATTATCAGGCTTCCCGCTACATTGACGGATAATATAGCCATCCAGCCAGATTGGTCAAATGAGCCGGTTACCCACAGGCTAATAAGATAGCGGCTAATATCCCCAAGTGCGCCACCAAGACCGACTGATAAAAGCATCCATCCCATATCTCAGGGTGTAACGGATTTCACGCCAAATATCCAGCCTTCAGCCCTTGCGTCAGCAGGCACAGACCAGAAGTCTGACTGAGCGGAAAACCAGCGCAAGGCCGCTGCTGATATCAGCGCATCAGCTTCATCATGATCGGGCCCGTTTGCCTTAAAATCTGCAGACACAGAATCAGATCCAAAACAGGCCAGAGCCCGATTGATATTTTCACGCTCGCCATGAGCTCCATTGACGGGCTTAATGCCAGCCAGAGCAAAATAATAGCTGGGAAAAATCTCAACCAGATGCAGAGGACGAGACTCGGTGTCCGGATCATCAAATGGCCATATATGTGCAAAGCTACTCAGTTGGTGCAATGCGCGCATGCCTGCAAGAGAACCTGTGCCCACCCCTGCCGGGCCGACACAGTTAAAAGTCGGGCTGGGGCTTCTAACCTCTCTGGCCACCTGCTCGGCCAGACGCCGCCGGGAAGCAAACGCTGTCCCACGCCGCCCGCCAGGAGCGTTATAATATGCGCCCAATTGGGGATGATCCCAAATCCCGCCTCCATAAAGGTCAGGCCTGTCTGCATTCAGCCTGTCAATCAACGTCCACAGATCATGCGCAGTTTCAGGGCTGTGCGGATAGCCCGGAAAATAGCCGCATAGGGACCCATCACCGTCTGATACCGGGTAGGCAAAAGCAAAATCTATTCCTGCTAGGACCCGTTTTTTTGCGGCTTGAAACCGCAGGTAATCAAGAATGGCGAGGCGTGACCAGTAACGGCCATCAGGAGGAAAAATCCGCTCAGGAACACTGTTCCCGGGACTGGCTGCAAATACAGACAACCCAGGCTGTCGCGGGCCCTTCGCTCCGGACCAGTCAACACCCACAAACAGCTCAAATTCATGTTCTACAAGATGCGCCATCAGTCAGTTTCATCAGACCGGCCACATGATTTGACCTTTCGCAATCTGTCCCAATAGGCAAGACGTTTAGAAATTTCGCGCTCAAACCCCCGCTCTGCAGGCTGATAAAAAGACTGTCTGGTCAGGCTGTCCGGAAAACAGTTCTGAGCAGAAAATCCATCGGTGTCGTCATGGTCGTAGATATAGCCTGCCCCATAATCCAATTCTTTCATTAGGGCAGTTGGTGCATTTAAAATATGTTTTGGCGGCATCAATGTGCCTTTTTCTCTTGCCGTTTTCAGCGCCGCCTTCCAGGCTATATAAGCCGCATTTGATTTCGGAGCGGTGGCCAGAAAAATCACCAGCTCAGCAAGCGCCAGATCACCTTCTGGTGCACCCAGCCGTTCAAAGGAGTGCCAAGCCGCAATCGCCTTACCTACCGCTTCAGGTGCGGCCAGGCCAATGTCCTCTGAAGCAAAGCGTGTTAGCCGTCGCAGAATATACCGCTGATCTTCACCAGCTTGAACCATACGCGCCAGCCAGTACAAGGCAGCATCACAGTCAGACGCCCGCAGTGATTTATGCAAAGCAGAGATAAGATTATAATGTTCATCCCCTGCCCGATCATAATTGAGCGGCCGCCGCGCCAGATGAACAGCCAACTCATCCGGGTTCAGAAGAGGTTCTGGCGGGAGCGCAGATTCATGCAACGTTTCAACTAAATTTAGAAGATAGCGACCATCACCGTCTGCCATCACAGCAAGCGCGTTACGAGCGTTTTCATCAAGCGGCAATCTGGTTCCGAGTTGGATTTCTGCACGGCTGAGTATTTCTAAAAGCGCATCAATGTCCAAAGGGTGAAGGACAAGAACCTGAATTCTGGATAACAACGCACTGTTTAACGAAAAAGACGGATTTTCTGTGGTTGCCCCTACCAATCGGATCATCCCTTTTTCAATCACAGGCAAAAGCGCATCCTGCTGGGCTTTATTGAAGCGGTGAATTTCATCAATAAACAGTAAAGTCTGCTGGCCTATCTGAAAGTCCTTTTCAGCATTGGCAAACAAGCGCCGCAAGTCAGCAACCCCGTCAAGTACAGCAGACATAGCGACAAATCGCTGTCCTGCCTCTTCACCCAGGATACGGGCCAATGTAGTTTTACCTGTTCCAGGCGGACCCCACAGAACCACAGACCCAGAGCCGCCCTGCCTGGCCCCCATTGCCGTGGTAACATCCGGCTGGCCGACAACATCAGCAAGAGTGCGCGGACGCAAGGCTTCAGCAAGCGGTGATTTTAAAAACAAACAATCACACATATCACCTGTTATTCTGCCTCGTTTGCCACAGAATATAAAGAGTAATCCCTGTCTGCTGTACCCGGATGCGAAAAAGGCTGTCCTGTCCAGACAACCTTTTATGCATGCCTATCAAGAAGGGTCAGGCCGTCGCCACAGCGGCCTGTTCTTCTTCAGGTGTGTCATCAGACATCACCGGACCTGAGTCCTGTCCGCGGGCATCTTCATCACGGTCAACCAATTCAATCACGGCCATAGGAGCTGCATCTCCATAACGGAAGCCTGCTTTAAGCACACGGGTATATCCCCCATTGCGATCAGCATAACGTGTACCCAGAACCTCAAACAGCTTAGCTGTCATAGCATCATCGCGCAGTCGTGCATGAGCCTGACGGCGAGCGTGCAAGTCACCACGCTTTGCCAGAGTAATCAGACGGTCGACAACGCCGCGCAACTCTTTCGCTTTTGGTAGTGTTGTTACGATCTGTTCGTGTTTTATCAGTGCCTGTGCCATGTTCCGGAAAAGCATATTTCTGTGCTGTGACGTCCGGTTCAACTTTCTTCCAGAGATACGATGCCGCATGTTAGTCTCCATTGTTGCCTGACACCAAAAGACAGGCTGATCAAATCTTTTTCAGACCCGGTTAAAATCCGGGGCTGAAGTTAAAAAGGTTCGTCCAGTCGCTTGACTAGCTCTTCAATATTTTCTGGCGGCCAGCTTTCGATATCCATACCCAGTTCGAGATTCATAATCTTGAGCACCTCTTTAATTTCGTTTAAAGATTTACGTCCGAAATTTGGAGTCCGCAACATTTCAGATTCCGTCTTTTGAACCAAGTCACCAATGTAGACAATATTATCATTTTTCAAACAGTTTGCTGAACGAACAGATAACTCGAGTTCATCTACCTTTCGTAACAAATTACGATTGAACGGAAACGGATCAACAGCGGCATCTGCTGCATCAATCTTGGGCTCATCGAAATTGATGAACGGCTGCAACTGGTCTTGCAGAATACGCGCCGCATAGGCAACTGCATCTTCAGGTGTTATTGACCCATCGGTCTCAATTGTGAGAAGCAGGCGGTCATAATCAGTGATCTGACCAACACGTTCATTTTCAACTTTGTAAGCAACCTGACGGATAGGACTAAAGATAGAGTCAACTGGAATAAGTCCAATCGGAGCATCTTCTGAGCGGTTATGGTTCGCTGGCACATAACCTTTCCCAGAAGATACAGTTAATTCCATTGATAAAGACCCGCCTTTATCGACGTGGCAAAGCACATGGTCTGGATTCATAATTTCAACGCCAGCAGCTTCAGAAATCATACCTGCTGTGACAACGGCCGGCCCCTCCGCTTGAAGTCGAAGGCGTTTTTCGCCTTCAACAGACATGGAAACAGCGATGCCCTTCACATTCAAAACTAGGTCTGTCACGTCCTCGCGTACACCAGCGACCGAGGAAAACTCATGCACCACCCCTTGTAACTGAATCGCTGTCACCGCAGCACCTTGCAGTGACGACAGCAAAATACGACGCAGACCATTACCGAGGGTGGTCCCAAACCCACGCTCAAGAGGGCCAAGTGAAACAACCGCCTGACGCGGATTGTACTCTGATGGGTTGACAATAACCTTGTCTGGCTTTTGGAGCTCTTGCCAATTCTTTTCAATCATAGACAAATTTCCTTTTTGTTCAGCAAACAGAAGGTAAGGTTTCTTTATTTCACTACTAGTGAGAAACTTCCCCTCAAAAAATCAGGAGCTCAAACTCTACGGCGTTTCCGAGGCCGGCACCCGTTATGTGGGATAGGTGTGACATCACGGATGGATGTAACAGAAAATCCAACAGACTGAAGTGCACGCAAAGCTGATTCCCGACCGGAACCTGGGCCGCGCACCTCGACATCAATACTTTTCACACCGTGTTCTGCTGCCTTTTTACCTGCATCCTCAGCTGCCATCTGCGCTGCAAAAGGTGTAGATTTCCGTGACCCTTTAAATCCAAGTGTCCCTGCAGATGACCAGGCGATAGTATTTCCCTGCACATCTGAGATTGTGATCATGGTATTATTGAATGTCGAGTTCACATGCGCAATACCATTGGTGATATTTTTGCGCTCGCGGCGACGGACTCGTGCTTGTGTTGGTTGCTTTGCCATATTCCCTGCTCTATCCCGTTACTATTTCTTTTTACCAGCGATTGCCTTTGCTGGACCTTTACGCGTCCTGGCATTAGTATGCGTGCGCTGGCCCCGTACAGGCAGATTCCGACGATGACGCAAGCCCCGCAGACACCCTAAATCCAGATAACGTTTTACATCCATTGATGTCTTCCGACGCAAATCACCTTCAACCAGATAGTCAGCATCAATGATATCGCGCAACTTTGATAGTTCATCTTCTGTAAGATCATTTATTCGGCGTTCCTGGGTAATACCCGCCTTATTACAGATTGATCGCGCACTGGTTGTGCCGATACCATGAATATATGTCAGTGCTATTTCTACACGTTTTTTGGTCGGTATGTTTATACCAGCTATTCGTGCCACTGGTCTCTCCTTCGTTTATTTTGCGGACAATTACCGCAGCTCAAACCTTAACTCACTTCTCAAACAGCTTTGCTTCAGAAACTTATTTGATCTTCTTATCCTTTGCTTAGCTATCAAGGCATTGTCTAATCGCTTCACTTACCTTTTCAACAGCCTGCATGCCATCTACAGACATCAGCAGTCCTTTTTCACGATAATAGGGTAGCACTGGTGCTGTATTGGTATGATAGACCTTCAACCGTTGTGTCAACACATCTGCATTGTCATCGCTTCTAGCCGCTCCGGTTTCCGCAGCCCTCTTTTCAATACGGGCAAACAGCGCTACTTCATCCACCTGTATTTCAATAACCTTGTCCAGGCTTACTCCTCGGCCATCGAGCATTGCATCAAGTGCTTCAGCTTGAGCAACTGTGCGTGGAAACCCGTCCAAAATAACTCCATTTGCACAGTCATCTTCTGCCATGCGATCGCTAATCATTCCGACTATGATTTCATCTGATACTAACCGACCTGCATCCATAATCTGCTTTGCTTTCATGCCGAGTTCTGTTCCGGCAGCAATTGCAGAGCGCAACATATCGCCAGTGGATAGCTGAACTACTCCCCGTTCATCAACAATAATCTGAGCCTGCGTGCCTTTTCCCGCTCCTGGAGGGCCAAAAATAATGATATTCATCTGTTTCGCCCTTTCAATCTTGATTTTTTAATCAAACCTTCATACTGATGCGCCATCAGATGCGACTGAATCTGAGAAACTGTGTCTAGCGTTACCGTAACAACAATCAACAGGGAAGTTCCTCCGAAATAAAACGGAATGGCATAATTACTAATCAGAATTTCAGGAAGAATGCAAACGGCAGAAAGATAGGCTGCACCGAGAACAGTAAGACGTGTTAGGATATAGTCCAGATAATCGGCGGTTGGTTGGCCCGGTCGAATGCCCGGAATATAGCCACCGTTTCGACGCAAATTCTCAGCAGTGTCTTCTGGGTTGAAAACAATGGCCGTATAGAAAAAGGCAAAAAAGACGATCAGCCCAATATAAATTGCCAAATAAAGCGGTTGTCCTCTCCCAAGCATGGCGTTCAAGGCGACCAACCAATCCGCACCGCCTGACTGACCCCCCGTCA
>CETK01013997.1_pt1 | contig 12154 bp, 14 predicted proteins | sample 361431 | NCBI WGS metagenome assembly CETK01 (sample SAMEA2622452, study PRJEB7988) | marine metagenome | biome: marine biome (ENVO:00000447); feature: surface water layer (ENVO:00002042); material: "saline water (ENVO:00002010), including plankton (ENVO:xxxxxxxx)" | depth 5 m | reverse complement strand
CTTGAGAAGTTCCTAAACTCATTAATAATCTTTTGGTGAGAAATCTCTCCATTTGAATTTGGCAGTTTAGGAAGATTAGTAAAAAAATCAAACCACTCCTTTGAAAGTTCTTCAGGATTGTTAAGGAAAGTTTCATAAAGACCTTCGAGATAGGCGGCATGTCCTGCTGAAATGTGCGAGCTCCCCCAAAGCTCTTTCATTGATAAACTCATTTTATTTACTTTGTTTATAACTTATCAGAGACAATTATATCCTTTTTATTTTTATGTAACATTGATTTTATTTCACCAATTGCTTTATTCGGATTCAGTCCTTTTGGGCAAACATTTACACAATTCATTATTCCATGACATCTGTAAACACTAAACGGATCAGAAAGACTTTCTAAACGCTCTTGTGTCTTTAAATCTCTTGAGTCAGCTAAAAATCTATATGCTTGTAACAATGCAGCAGGTCCAACAAATTTATCAGGATTCCACCAAAAAGACGGGCAGCTAGTAGAGCAACATGCACAAAGGATACATTCATAAAGCCCATCAAGTTTATCTCTGTCTTCTGGTGATTGGAGCCTTTCTTGTTCAGGAGCAGTAGTTTCGTTTTGTAAAAAGGGTTTAATCTTTTCGTATTGTGCATAAAATTCTGTCATATCAACTACTAAATCTCTTATTACTGGCAATCCAGGCAATGGTCTTAATTCAATTTTGTTTCTCTTGATCACTGAGGAAATTGGAGTTATGCATGCAAGGCCATTTTTTCCGTTAATGTTCATGCCGTCTGATCCACATACTCCTTCCCTACAAGATCTCCTATATGAAATTGATTGATCTTCTTCTTTAAGTAAATTTAATAAATCCAAAACCATAATGTCCTTTGAAGGTTTATCAATTTTATATTGTTTCATATAAGGAAATTTATCTTCCTCAGGATTATATCTGTACATACTAACTTCAAGTTTATTACCAAACATCTTTAATAAGTCCTAACTTTTGGAGGGAATGCTTCAACTTGTGAAGGTTGAAAATTTACTTCTCTTTTTGAAACAGATTTACTAAGTGGATCAAAAATTGTATGACATAACCAATTTTCATCATCGCGATCTGGATAATCATCTCTAGCATGCGCTCCTCTACTTTCTACACGTTCAAATGCTGAAACCGCAGTTGCGAGCGCAACTTCATACAAATTTTGTAACTCAATTGCTTCTACTCTGCTTGTGTTAAATGCATCACTTTTGTCTTTAAGATGCAGATTATCAACCTTATTCTTAAGATCATTTAGTTGTTGGAGGCCTTTTTCCATAAACTCTCCTCTTCTAAAAACACCAAAATAATTTTGCATGCATTCTTGAAGCTCTCTTTTAACTTCTGCTGTATCATATCCATCAGTAGATTCGTTAAGTTTATTCAATCTTTCTAGTGAAGCATCAATGTCACTTTTAGAAGCAGAATCAACACCTCCACCAGATTTGAGTTCATTTTGAATATGCATACCGGTTGCTCTTCCAAATACAACCAAATCAAGTAATGAATTACCTCCTAGTCTATTCGCTCCATGCACAGAAACACAGGCAGCTTCACCAGCCGAAAATAGTCCAGGTATCAACTTATCTGTGCCATTTTCTCTTGTAAAGGCTTGCCCTGATACATTTGTTGGAGTTCCTCCCATCATATAATGACAAGTCGGAACAACTGGTATAGGTTCGTATATCGGATCAACATGAGCAAAAGTTCTTGATAATTCACATATACCTGGTAATTTTGAATTTAAAACTTCTTCACCTAAGTGGTCTAATTTTAAAAAAATGTGATCACTATTTTCCCCACATCCTCTACCTTCTAAAATTTCAAGAACCATTGATCTTGCTACAACATCTCTCCCAGCTAAATCTTTTACATTTGGTGCATATCTTTCCATAAATCTTTCGCCATCTTTATTTATCAAATATCCGCCTTCTCCTCTACAACCTTCTGTTACAAGAGAGCCTGCTCCATAAATACCTGTTGGATGAAACTGCCACATTTCCATATCCTGAGCAGGATAGCCTGCCCTTAGTGCCATCGCTAGACCGTCACCTGTGTTTATTAGAGCATTAGTAGTCGATGCATAAATTCTACCTGCACCTCCTGTTGCCAATACGGTTGCTTGTGCCTTGAGATAAGCTACTTCTCCATTTTCAATTGAAAACGCAATAACTCCAGTAACTTCATCTTTTGAATTTTTAACTAAATCAACTGCAAACCATTCGTTAAGAAAATTAGAACCTTCTTTAACATTGTTTTGATACAAAGTATGTAATAAGGCATGCCCTGTTCTATCTGCAGCTGCACAGGTCCTTGCAGCCTGTCCTCCTTTGCCAAAATCTTTTGATTGACCTCCAAATGGTCTTTGATATATTCTTCCATTTTCAAATCTTGAAAATGGCAATCCCATATGCTCAAGCTCAAATACAGCTTTTGGTCCTTCAGAGCATAAATATTCTATAGCATCTTGATCACCTATAAAATCAGCACCTTTTACTGTGTCATACATATGCCATCTCCAATCATCATTTGGATCAGCACTTGCAATAGCACAAGTAATGCCTCCTTGAGCAGAAACGGTATGTGATCTTGTAGGAAAAACCTTTGAAACGACAGCAGTATTTAATCCAGATTTAGCAAGTTCAAGCGAGGCTCTCATTCCAGAACCTCCACCACCAATGATGAGAGCATCAAATTCTTTTACTTTGATATTGTTTGTAAAAATGTTATTCATTACATTATTAGATATACTTATAATTATATATCATTAATTTTTATATCCATATTATATACAAAATTAAAAATAAATACATAAATCCCAGAAAACCAAAAGTCATAAAATATGCAACTCTCAATAATAAAGCTCTCTCCGATAAAGACCTATTAAGAAATCCTAAAGTTCTCTCTGTTAAATAATCAGTTCCAACTGTCCACAAACCAATGAAAGCATGCAAAACAAGAAACAAAAAAACAACTGAAGTAAAGAATCTTGATTGGAATGATAAAAAAAATTCAGACCATTGAAAAAAGCTTATTTTGTTTTCGCTTAAAAATATAAAACTAAAAATATAAATTAGGTAGCACAATATCACTAAAGAGCTATATCTTTGTAAATTCCAAATCAAAGATCCTCTCATAGTATGATTAAAAGAAGAAAACCAAGAGATGAAATTATCCAGAAAACGATAACGAAAATAGCAGAATAATTAGATCCTTTCAAAGACTCGCCTATATGAAAGAAATCCATTATCAAATGCCTAATTCCAGTAAGAGTATGATACCAAAGAACCAAAATGCTTACATAAACTAAAAATGAAAAGAATGAAAATTTAGATAGACTTAATATCAAAGTATCGAAGTTCGATTTATTAGATGAAGCTAAGTATATGCAGTAAAGAAAAACTGGAACACTTACAAAAAAAACATACATTCCTGACAATCTGTGAGTAATTGATGAAAATGCAGACATCGGTAGCTTGATTTTTGTCAAATCTAGATATACTGGCCTTTCTTGCATTGTGTGCTTAGTTATAAATATTAATAATTTATTATTAGCTGTGATTATACAGCAGAATTGATTTTTAATGAGGGTAAATCAATTTATTAGTATTAATTTTTATTTTTTTTTATATGTTTAATAAGTCTTTTTCTTTTCTTTACTTGTCTTTCAGTTAAAACATTTTTTTTATCTTTATATGGATTATCTGCTTTACGAAATAATAACTTAAGTTGGATACTCTTAAGGTCTAAAGCAGATCTGAAGGAATTAATTAAATAGCGTTTATAATTCTGAGGTATCTTCTGATCTTGATTAGAATGAATTATTAACGTGGTTGGATATGTGCCTCCAAAATGAACATGCTTGAATTTTAATTGCCTACCTTTATAAGCAGGCGGTGAATTTAATTTAATAAATTCTCTCAAATGCTTGTTTAAATTAGAAGTAGAGAATTTTTTCTTTGATTTTTTAATTAACTTATTTGTTTGATTAAAAATTTGTTTAAAACCTTTTCTTTGAGTTGCAGACATTTCTAATATAAGTAGGTTTGACATGAAGTCAGATTGCATTTTTTTTGTAATATATAAATCTTCTAGTTCTTTCTTTGACAGCAAATCAATTTTATTTAACAAGAATAATATTGGCTTGCCATTTTCAATTACCATATTGAGGATTTTTAAGTCTTGATCAACAAGTCCTTCTTTTGCATCACAGATAAAAATTACGATATCGCTTTGTTCAATTGAATATAGCGTTCTCACATAAGAAAAATACTCAACTTTATGATGATATTTATATCCTTTTCTTATACCAGCGGTATCAATAAAAATATACTTTTCTTCGTTATACTCAAATGGTATTTGTATTGAGTCTATTGTTGTACCTGCAATTTCACTAACTATCAATCTATCCTGATTAATAAGATTATTTATAAATGTTGATTTGCCTGCGTTAGGTCTGCCCAAAACAGCAACTTTTTTTCCTTCATACAATCGAGTGTTGATATTTGTTGCCCTGTCTTTTATGTAAGATTTTATTGATGATAAGTTTTTTGAATGTTCAGCACTAATTTCTATAACATTATTAATACCCTCTTTTTGCAGATCTTCTCTGATTAATGAATCTGTTTTTTTATCAATTTTATTAAGGACAATTACGAACTCTTTATTAAGTTTTCTTAGCTTATAAAGTATATCTATATCATCCTTAGTAAAATTTTCTGATGAATCTAACATAAATATTATTAGGCTTGATTCTTCAACCGCTGACCATGCTTGATTAGATATTGCTTCTTTTAAATTATCAGTTTTATTTACGATACCGCCTGTATCTATGATTAAAATCTTTTTATCATCTAAATTAAAAAACCCGTAATTTCTATCTTTTGTTAGGCCTGGAAAGTTTGAGACTATAGCGTCTCTTGATTTAGTAAGTTTATTAAATAATGAGGATTTACCTACATTTGGACGACCTATAATTGCAACTGAAGTAAACATTTGTATTCCTCATTTTATAGATTAATTGAGTAAAGATTAAATGACTCATCAACAATATATAGATTATTGCTTCTACTAAAAATTGATTTAATAGGGTGTTTTGTAATTTTTTTTCTTCCAATTGTAATACCGTTTAATGGATCTACAACATGGACATATCCATCAAAGTCTCCAAATACTAAGTTTCCTTTGAAACTTACAGCATTTGATATATTCCTGTTCAAATAGTCTTGATTGCTCCATGATTCTTCTAGAGTTTGCATAGAAAACGATTTTAACGATGAGTTTGATTCAACCGCAATTAACATGCCTCTTGTTATAACTGGTGAGTAAAATGATGAAACATCATAAGACCAAATAGATCTTCTTTGAGTTGTATCAAAAATATTTAATTTTCCTTGATAATTTGTAGTATAAACAAGCCCACCTTCAATTATAGGATTTGAATCTGAATCAATTAGATTTTCTAATTCAGAGGTACCTGATACATATGAAATTGCACCGTCCCATATCAAAAATCCTGAATCTAGTTCAAAAACAGCTAGTCTTCCATTATCAAAAGAAACATAAATTTTGTCATCAACAATTACAGGACTACTGCTACCGCGAATGGTTAATGGTGGTAATTTTGATCTATAGGACCATAATATAGTTCCGTTATCCTTATCAAGAGCTAAAAGTTCTCCAGAACCAGTTTTCACGATTACCACATTTGTATCAATTGCTGCCTTGCTAAGGACTTCACCTTTAACATTTTGGGTCCAAATTTTTGCTCCATCATCTTGATTTAGAGCAATAACATTTCCATCAATATCTGCAACAACAATAATTCCAAAACCTGCGGCAACACCAGACGATAAAAAATTTAGTTCGCTAGACCAATTTTGCTCACCATTTTCGCTTTGAATTGAATAAATATTTCCATCAGCATCAGCAAAGAACAAGTTATTAGAGCTAAAAGCCGGTTCAAAGTTTCCTATATCATTTTTACCATTAAAAGATTTACTCCACCCCAAAGAGATTAATTTTTTATTAGCAAATGATGCAAGCTCTTTTGGCTCATCCGGATCAATCTCATCACTCTTCCAAAAACGTAAACCGTCTAAAGATGAACAAGCACTTAAAACAAAAATGACTTGGAATATTAAAATTAAATGTACTTGATTTTTTTTCACTTTAAATTCCTAGATTAGCAATTTTCATAGATATTATGGATTGCGAAGTTTCATCATTATATTTCTCAGATGCCAATTCATATTGTGCAATTGCCAACTCATTTTTGTTTTGTTTAGCAAGAATATCTCCCGTGAGTTCATGTATGTAACCATTAGTAGCACCAGATGAATAGAGCTCTATCATAGACAAAGCTTCATCATATTCTCCATTGGACATTAACAATCGAGATGAACTCACTCTTGCGATTTTGTTAAAGATTTTATTACCACCAAAACCATCAGTTAGATCAATCAACTTCTTAAAATGAGTCAGCGATAGTTCAAAATTATTATTTCTAGCATCAAAACTAGCCTTGTTTAATAATGCAAGTTGAGCATAACCAGTATTTTCATATTGATCCATTAGCTGTGCTAACATACTGTCAAGTTTATTTGTATCAGGAATTTCAAGTGAAATTTCTTTTAGCCATTCGGAATATATAAGAGATGCCCTCTCATTATTTTGTTTTTTAGCTTGATTAGAGATTAAAAAATATGCAACAGAAAAAACAATTGCTAAGAGTATCAAGATAATTAATTTTTTATGTTTATCAAAAAACTTTAATATTGGCAAAAATCTCATACTATTTTCATATTCATTATTCATGATTGATACCTTTAAGTAATATTTTTAACAAAGCCACTAATCTCTTCAATACTCATTATTGTTTGTTCTGAATTCTTTTCAATAAGCGGTTTTAAAATTATTTTTTTAGCCTCTATTTCTTCATCGCCCATAATAATTGCATACTTAGCATTATTTTTACTAGCCCTTCTTAGTTTAGACTTTAAACTACCCTGACTAAGCTGAACGTCTACTATAATTTCAGGGTTTATAGTTCTTAAATAGTGGGCTATTTTATATGCTTTTTCTTCAAAATTACTAGATAAGATTATAAAAGATATTAATGCTTTGTCTTCAGGATTTATATTAGATAATAAAGCCAATCTCTCTATACCAATTGCCATACCAATCGATGGAAGGTGTTTTCCACCAAGCTGTTCAGATAAGTTATCGTATCTTCCTCCACCAAGATAAGAATCCTGAGCACCTAATTCATCTGAAACAGCTTCGAAAACTAAACCAGTGTAATAATCTAATCCCCTGACAAGTTTATAATCAATCTTTATTTTGCAATCTTTTGAAAAAGTATCTTCTAACATTTCTAGCATTTTTATTGATTCTTTTGATATAAAATCCTTCATCATTGGTGCATTTTTTAATATCTCTTTAGTATTTTGATTTTGTGAATCAAGAACCCTTAAGGGATTTTTTTCAAGCCTTATTTGATCTAATTCATTAAGCTGAGACAAATAAGGTTCTAAATATTCCAACAATGCTTTGCAATATTTTGCTTTAGTATTTTTATTACCAAGATGATTAATTTTAATTAGTGGCCCTTTAATATTTAAGGCATTATTGATAGAACAAATCATTGAAATTACTTCCAATTCAGCAGTGCCTTCCGGATATCCAAGAATTTCAATTCCTGCTTGATTGAATTGTCTATACCTCCCTTTTTGTGGCCTTTCATATCTCCACATTGGTCCCATGTACCATAACTTGTGAGCATTTCCATCAATTTTCTTTTCAATTACAGAGCGAATTACACTTGCAGTGCCTTCAGGCCTTAAAGTGATAATTTTTTCATTCTTATCTAAGAAAGAATAGAGTTCTTTATTAACAATATCAGATGAATCTCCAACAGATCTTTTAAAAAGATTTAAATCTTCTAAAGCTGGAGTTCTGATTTCAGAATAACCATAGTTCTTAAAAATATTTTTTAAAGCTTCTTCTGTTCTAAAAATTGACTGAGCAAAATCATCTGGGAGATATTTATTGCCAATTAAGTCAATCATGCCTTTTAAAGACTGAATCTTATCCAAATTAACCCCTCAAAATGATCTTTTCTGACCTAATTCTTTTATCTTGAATTTTTGTCCTAACTTGTTTTTCAAGTTCATCAACAAGATTGTCATTGCTAATTTTTTTATTTGGTGAACCGTCGACATATAAAAGGTTATTAGGACTTGCTCCAGTAAGTCCAATGTTTGCTGCTTTACTTTCTCCAGGACCATTTACATAACAACCAATAATGGCAACTTCAATATCATCAGAAATATCTTCAAGCCGTTGCTCTAAATCATTCACTACCTTTATTACATTGAAATTTTGACGAGAACAACTTGGACACGCAACTATTTTAACTCCTCTACTTCTAATATTTAAACTTTTTAAAATATCCCATCCAATTTTAATTTCATCAACTGGATCTGAAGCCAAAGAAATTCGTATTGTGTCTCCAATACCCTCAGAAAGAAGCATACCAACACCAATTGATGATTTAACTGTACCAGCTCTATAACTACCGGCCTCAGTTATACCAAGATGCAGTGGTTGATCGATTATTTTTGAAATTTTTCTATATGCTTCGACCGTCATTTCAATGTTAGAAGCTTTCAAGCTCATTTTATAGTTGTCAAAACTATATTTATCTAAGATTTCAACATGCCTTAATGCAGATTCAACAAGAGCATCAGCATTTGGTTCTCCATATTTCTTTTGAAGATCTTTTTCTAGCGAACCTGCATTTACTCCAACTCTAATTGGAACATTATTATCGCGAGCTGCATTTATAACTTCTTGAACGCGATCCTCTTTCCCTATGTTACCAGGATTAATTCTCAAACAATCTGCCGTGTCTGCAACTTCTAAGGCTATCTTATAATCAAAGTGAATATCCGCAACTAATGGAATATTTACTGCGTTTTTTATTTCTTTAAATGCCTTTGCCTCGTCAAAACCTGGCACGGAAACTCTTACAATATCAGCTCCTGCCTTCTTTAAATCATTTATTTGCTTTACAGTTGAAACGACATCACAAGTATTGGTATTGGTCATGGACTGAACTGAGATTGGATTATCACCGCCTACAGGAACATCACCAACAAAAATAGTTTTAGTTTTTCTTCTTTTAATCCAGTTCGTTTTCATCAAAATTTATTATGTTTACTCTAGTAAGTCTATTAGCATTAGCTATAAAATCAATCTCATTACCATTATATGCTCCTTTGACAGCATCGGCATTGCCAACAACAATTTTAAATGGTTTATTTATCCTTTTTCTGTAATTGTCATTTTCATCAAAAAACTTTGCTTCAATTAATTCATCATTAACATAAATTTCAAGCCAACATTCCCCTAAAAAATCTAAATCAAGATAATCTTTAAAATTAAAGTCATTTGGTTGCAATAATATCTCTTTTTTTTGAATAATATTCTCTGTCAAATAAATAACTTCCTTGTCACTTGAGTCAAATACTTTTTGAGTTTCTTGATAATCTATATTCTCAAAAAAATATATAACAAATAACACACCAAATAAAATAAAAATTGATCCTGCAATATAAAAAAAACTGTAATTATCATTTTTAAAGCTACTTATAGTCCCAATTTTTACATTCTTAAACTTTATTTTACTATCTTGAATTGAATTAAATACATCAGGTAGCTTTGTTTTAATTTTTAAATATTTTGAATATTTCTTGAAGTAAGCTTTAGCAAAGGATTTACTCGGAAAAATACTGTAATCTCCTTTTTCAATAGCGGTTAAATAATCTATATTAATGAATAAAATTTTTGACGCCTGCTCAAGTGACAAATTAAGTGCATTTCTTTTTTCGGAAAATTTTTTTCCAATTTTAACGGAACTCGCCGATTTTAAATTTCCTTCCATTATATTGATTTATGAGATATTAAATATTTCCCTTTAGTAGTTTTACTTAGGTTTCCTACTAATTGTCCACAAGCGCCATCAATAGCATCACCCCTTGTTATTCTTAATGTAGTTATATAGCCCTTACTCATTAGATATTTTTTAAAATTAGTAATTTTTTTCATACTTGGTCTTTTATAATCAGAGCCCTTAAAATTATTAAAAGGTATTAGATTGATTTTACAAGATATATTCGACAAGAGTTTTGAGAGCTTTTTTGCATGGTCCAATGAATCATTTACTTCATTAATTAAAATATATTCAATAGTAATGATTCTTTTGTTTTGGTAGTTTTTTAAATATTCTCTACATGACTTTAGAAGAGATTCTATTGGATATTTTTTATTAATCGGGACAATTTGATTTCTTAATTTATCTTCTGAAGCATGTAATGATATCGCCAATGAAACATCTATTGCTTTTGAAAGTTTATTGATTTTTGGAACAATACCTGAAGTACTTATCGTCACACGCTTTCTTGATAGACCATATCCAAGCTGATCTTTCATAATTTTTGCTGATTCAATTACAGCATCAAAATTTAAAAGAGGTTCTCCCATCCCCATAAAAACAACATTTGTAATAGGATTGTTATTTTTATTACTAAAATTAGATAGCCACAGCTGTCCAATAATTTCATGACTGTGGAGATTCTGGTCAAACCCTTGAGCACCTGTTGCACAAAAACTGCATTGTAAAGCACAACCTGCTTGAGAAGAAACACATAATGTTCTTCTATTCTTTTCAGGAATAATTACCATCTCTACCATTGAACCTGATTCAATTTCTATTAAGTACTTATGGGTACCTTCATTTGAAATATGCTCTTCAATAATTTTTGGTGGTTGCAATATTGCAACCTCTTTAAGTTTTTCTCTTAAGCTTTTATTAAAGTTTGTCATTAGATCAAAATCTAATATACCTTTCTGATGAACCCAAATCATAAGTTGTTTTGCTCTAAACTTTGAATGATTTATTTCAGAAAAAAAACTTTCAAGAGACTCAAGCGAGTGACCTAAAAGATTTATTTTTTTTGACAATTTATTTATTCAATATCTCTTCAGATGTGAAGAAATACTCAATCTCCCTTTTAGCACTATCAGCAGAATCAGAACCATGAACGGCATTTGCGTCAATGCTATTTGCAAAATCTGCTCTAATTGTTCCTGGTAATGCTTCTTGTGGATTTGTATTTCCCATGAGTTCTCTATTCAAGTGTATTGCATTTTCCCCCTCAAGAACCTGAACAAATACTGGACCAGAAGTCATAAATTTCTTTAAATCATTAAAAAAGGGTTTTCCATGGTGCTCAGCATAAAAGCCTGAAGCAGTTTCATCATTAAGCTGAACTAATTTACCTGCAACAAGATGTAAACCATTTTCTTCAAATCTTGTAATAATTTTCCCAATTACATTTTTTGCTACTGCATCAGGTTTAATAATTGATAATGTTTGTTCAATTGCCATATTTAATCCTTAAAATTATTCGCTATTATATTAGAGTTATTCGTATTCTTCTATCCAATACATTTGAATAGCTTCTAAAATTTTTTCGTTGGACTTTTCAGGTTCTCCAATGAAATTTTCAAGTTTACATATTTTGTCATGTAAGTCAGGAAAGCTTATCCATTGTGGATTCACATCAGGAAACTTATCTGATAGTTCAAGAGCTATTTCGTAAACATCCAACCAATCCATCTTATTCATCAGTGATCCTCTGAGACCATATTTATATTATATTTTGGTAGTTCTATTTCAATTTCTTCTTCATCAGATGGTATAGCTTGGCAGCTTAATCTTGAAGTTTGCTCTAAGCCCCATGCTTTATCTAATAAATCTTCTTCTAAATCACTTGCCTCATCCAAGGTATCGAAACCTTTTCTAACAATACAATGACATGTGGTACATGCAGCAGACATTTCACATGCATGTTCAATCTTGATATTATTTCTAAGTGCAGCCTCACAAATTGACTCATCAGGTAGAGACTCTATTTCAGCACCATCAGGACATATCTCCTCATGAGGCCATATCTTTATTTTTGCCATAATTTAAATGGTAAAGCTTTCACCACAACCGCAAACGGCTTTGGCATTAGGGTTTACAAACTTAATACCTTGATTTAGACCATCATCATAATAATCAACCA
>CETK01043339.1_pt1 | contig 12187 bp, 11 predicted proteins | sample 361431 | NCBI WGS metagenome assembly CETK01 (sample SAMEA2622452, study PRJEB7988) | marine metagenome | biome: marine biome (ENVO:00000447); feature: surface water layer (ENVO:00002042); material: "saline water (ENVO:00002010), including plankton (ENVO:xxxxxxxx)" | depth 5 m | reverse complement strand
AGGATTCGGATGCGCCGCGGGAGAGCTCGGATGACGAGGAGCAGTGAAACGCGGAGGAAAGTTTGGCCGGGAGTTGGGGTGAGGATTTAGGCGGGGTCGAGACGAGAGTTTGGCAAGAGTTGCGATGGGAGAACTGAGACGGAGTTGGGCGGGTTGAACGTGGTTGCAAGGTTGTGGGGAGATTGGCATGAGCGTGACTTGTGAAAGCGGGGCATGTGCTTGAATTCGGCCACAGCAAAGTAGATCATGCAGCGCGAGTACTCCAAAAACTCGTTCATTTACACAATAGATAGTCTTTTCTGCGTGCCCGACGAGTACATAGTCGTCGACAACGACGATCCAGTGGCGCTTTCGCTGGAACAATGCCGGACGCGAGCGCCAACGACCTCACTGTCTTCTGGCACATTGGTCCATCCGCGCACGCCAAGCCTCCACGACACACCCGGCATCCAGGGACGCAAGCGCATACGCGCGGAGGAATTCCGGTGACAATGTAACCAGTCGCCCAATATGTTTCGAAAGCACATTGTGTGTTAGATACCGCTGTTTGGACCTGCTCGGAGTCGCTAACTCAAGGGCGGTAAACAAAAGTACACGAGTGCGGTGATGCTAAGCTTTGAGACGACCTGCCCCCCGCCAGAGTGGCTCTTGAAACCACGAAAGCCGCGACACGAAGTCATCCCAGAGAGCAAAGGGCCTGCCAGGGCGCAACGCAAGCAGTCAGATGACACGTTTGCAAACTTTTTTGAACATGCTATTCGGCAAAACAATGGTGTGTTCGCCGCGCTGCCCCGGTCGACGCTCGACGAATCGGTGGCTATGGATCGCGTCGTCAGGCTCGACGCCACCCGCAACGTTGGTTCTGCTATGTGGTGGACGCAGCGGTTGATCACGGCTAACTACAGCAGCAGCTACAAACACACTGACCATTACATCTACTCCACCGACGGTCTGGATAGAAACGAATGGTTTCCGCGCCATACCGATATTGATGTTGATGTATCGGAAAACGGATTCGACTACCTTACTCTAGGAGGATTCTCCGTGACGATTCGCGCGCTCTCGAGTAAGGAGTTCCTCGAATCGGGGATAGTGGCGCATCGTTTCGCGCACGAGATCGAAGCTGCCGCTTTGGGCGTCGGGCCCGCGATCATCGCCAGTTTTTTGATCGCTGAGCAGAAAGTCGTTGGTCAGGCCTTTGTGACGCAACGCCACACGTTTCGGTTGTCAGACTTGCTCAAGGAGTATAATCGCTTCAAAAACAGCGACCTGCTTCGACCCGGCATGTCTGCATGCGACGCTTCCATCTACGAGCTGACGGCGGGCGTTGCGCGGAAGGTGCGCCTCGTGGCCAATGCGCGCCTGCTGAAGATGAACATGACCGCCGACTCGGTGGTATTTTGCCCACATCTGGTAGAGGACGACAACGGGGCGATGACTGCGTCCGGTTACGGATTTGGACGATGTGAAACGAAGGGCGTTCCATATTTGACAGACTTTGACCCTGTGCACACGAAGCGTGGCACCGTCTTCAACGCCGATGCGGCTTACCTCGTCATGATGACGCAACTGCTGGGTACGATACGCGCTCAATTCGGCGACGTATATGGGGTGATGCTCAACAAACTCACCGGAAAGTCGCCATCGGGCGCCATCCTTCCGGAAGACGAACTACCGGAAAACTTTGCCCATATAGATTTGCGCGCGAAAACGCGCGAAGACGGGGCATACCGAGACACGCAGACCACGCAGACCGCACAGATCATCACGGACTTGTTGAAGACCATGCCGACGTACAAAACAGTTGAGCTCGTAGACGCGTACGCGGAGGCGGCGGCGGACGTGGCCGCCGCGATGAGGCAGACCGAGCAGACGGGTAGGACGGGTGGGACGGGGCAGTGCAGCCGGCCGCTGTTTCAGAAATTGGCTGCATACCACTTGCGAAGCGCATCACCCGACACATCCTTGACGCCGATGACTGCAGTCCCGGTCAGTGTGGAGCGGGTAACGGATCGGCTGTCAGCAGTCCGGATTGCGCGCGAAGAGCACCGAAGATCCCCCCACGAAAGCAATTGACGACCACGAACGGCCACAGATGCCAAGCCCAGAATACCGCGAAAGTCGCGAAGTGAAGCGCGGCACCGGGGAAGTGTGGCGCGCCGCCGCCCTTGGCATGCTCAACTCGACAGACGTCGACGCGCGCGGTCGTCTGCTGGCTCATCCCCCCGATTCGTCACACCTCGCTCACTCGCCGATCTCCAACCTACCACCGCTGCCGTCGCTGCCAAGGTCCGCCATCTCACCGGTTGTCTCCGTTCGAGCCGACACCCCCAACACCGCCTCTCTGCGCCCTACGCCGCCACGCTCGGCGCCCCCAACCGCCCGACCGGCTCTGAACGCGCTGTATCCAAGCGCCGGAAACGCCATTGTTGAAACGATGGCGCGCGAGATCACTGCGCTGGAAATCCAGAATTCCGCACTGAAAAAAACGATGAAGGTGCAACGCGAGTTGATACGCGGGTTTTGTAAGCTTCACGTCGATGAATCTCGCTGCTAAGTCGAGTTGTCTATGATTTGCCAGCTTCCACCAGGACGTGAGCTACCACAAGCTTCTGCAGGCTGTCTCCAAACGCCAAATCGATTTCGGGCGTCAAAATAACGAACAGCGCCGTCGCTACGCCGACCGCGAGCGCCATTTGTACCGCGCGTCCTCTACCGCGACGCACACATCGCACGTAATGTCCTGGTACATGAATGAGAGCTAAATATGCGAGCATGGCCATGAATGCCGTCTGCACGCCAAACAGCAGCCCGATTACCAACACGGCCGTGTGCACCGTAAGAGACCAAAAAGGGCCACCGTCGGCGGCAAAATGGTAGACCGATGCCGCGCAAAACAGCGCCGTCACGCCCTCGGTGGGCAAAGGCAAGAGCGCCAGGGTGCTGTAGGGCGCCACCCACGCCAGCGAGTCCAAGTCGGTGAGGCCGTGTGTCGCGACGAGGACAAAGGCGGGCTTGGCCGCGCCGGACAAGTGTATCGGAAAGATCATTGTTCACAAATACCCAGCTACACACCAACTACGAAACGGTACAATACCGAGCAACTCGGCCTCGTGCCGTTTCTGTTATGTTTCGCGGAAGACGTCCGCGGGGAAGCCAGCCCAGCTCCCTTTACACTCACCCCGGGCCCACCTCTCTCTCCCTTAGCGGCCCTTGCTCCCGCCTGCCTGCCCATTGGCCGTCTTGCCTTCGATAAGAGCGCGTTCCCGCGATTCGGCCGCGATGATCTGCGCACGGTACAAACCAAAGTTAGTTGTTGTCGCAGGCAAGCGTTCACGAGGCAATGGCACACCTTGAGCATGAGGTCCGCCCCGCCTCGATCGAGCTCGGTCTCGCCATTGTCGACGCGCACCAGCCGCTGCTCCGCCTGCGCGCGCATGTTTTGGAGACAGCGGATCATCATGTGCCGCGACACCGTATTCCCTGTGCTGTGCAGCATGTAGTGGCTCCGGACGTCCTTCCACGCCCACGCGGGCACGGAAACGCCCTCACGTTCCGCTAGTTCCGCCACGTCGCGTTTGTAGCACAGCGCGGCCATCTTGAAAAGCGCTTCGTCCGTCATCTTGCTCACATTGTTGCGCACAAAGACGTCCACGGGCCCGATCCTGTTCGAGAGGGCGCAGCCCACACAGTTCACACCACGCACGGGAAACGCGTCCTTTTCCGCCTGCTTGCGCATACGCGAGCTCGACTCCGACATCTCGGACTCGTCCATGTCGCGTCCGTACATTGGACGGTGATTGCCACCGAAGACCGCAGCGCCCATCAGAGAGTCCAATTTGTCGCGGCGGTCGTCGTCATCGTCCTCGTCCGAGTCCTCCTCCGCGCGCTCGCGGCGCGGCCCCTCTTGAACCGGCCGTTTCCGGCTTGGCTGCGCAGACTGGTTCCTATCGTCCTCATCCTCGCTGTTCAGCGCCGAATCCGCACCATCCGCATCCGCATGGTGACCCGCTTCCAAAGCGGCCAGACTGATGCGCTCGAAGCGCGGCCGGTCGCCGGGTGGCCCGTCGCCCGGGTCCGAGCTGCCGCGGCCGCCACCTCGTCCGCCGCCCTTGCCCTTGCCCTTGCCACCGCCGCCGTTTCCATTGCCACCGCCGCCGTTTCCCTTACCACCGCCGCGCGCGGCCTGTTGCCACAGCGGATGCAACTGATTAGCTGGGATCTGTTGGCCTTGTGGGTTGGGTGGCGCGGAGGACGCCACCGATGGCGAACCCTGCTCCGACTCGGCCACGGGAGCGGCCTCGTCGTCCGACATGTCTCCTCTAGACTTCCAACCACATTTTTCTTGATTTAGCGCTCCACTTTCACGTCAACCCGCTCAACTCAGACAACGTTACGCACAGCATCAGAATGCATTGCCAACCTCTTTCTCACACCACCCTCAGCACGTCGCTCACCGTCGGTTTTTTGGCACTGTTTAATTCATAAAGGGTCACGCGCTTCAGCGGCTGCGTGGGCACCTCGGTGAATTTGCCCGGATGGAGCGCGCAGCGCGTGAACCCGAGCTGCTTGAGCAGCGCAAACGGCTGCTCGAACCCGCGCCTCAGCGACATGTCGATGAAGAGCTTGCTCCCCGCGCCGCCATTGGTGCGGAACTCGCATCTGCCTCCAAAAGTTTTGTGCATCTCGATGAACGCGCTCAGCATCTCCCAGAGCCGGTCGCCGGTGAGCACATCGTCCAATTGCAAGATGATCTCAAAGTTGGTGACACCGAGCAGGACGGCGCCGATCAGCTCGATCTGGAACACCGCCGGCATCCATCTTGTGGCGTTGCTCAGCGTGATCTTGCCGTTGTAGTTCTTCATGGGTTCGTGCCAGCCAAAGACTGCGCTGAAGATGTCAACCTGAAAGTATTGGCAATACTGCGAGCAACAGTGAGGGTCCCTGTGGTCCGTCTCCTCGTAGGGTTGCTGCCACCGCAGGCCGATGCCGTACGAGCGCGCCGCGCCCGCGAACAACACCCGCAGCTTGGCGCCGGGCGCCAGCCACTCGGCGCAGGCCTCCGGCCCGTCGACGATGATACCCTTCTTTTGCATCTCAATGTCTTTCTCGGCTTTGAGCTCCACGTCGATGATGACGTACCGTGCCGCGTCCTTGGAATCGAACAGCTTGCGGATCTGGGAGTATTTGACGTCCTTCATGACGGTGTCGGTCTGCATGTCAAGCACGCGTGCGCTCACCAGCGTGTCGGATTTTCCCATGCCCGGCGCCGAGCCGTTGCCGTGGCTGCGCACAGGAAGCGGTGTCAGTAGGTGGTGTCAGTAGGTGGTGTCAATAGGCACGCACTTCCCCATCGCAAACCACGATCCCAACTGGATCCAATCCATCGTCGGCGTGCTCGGCAGCGCCAGGCCCTGCTTCTCGAAGTCCTTCTGCACCGCGGCGATGCTCGTGCCCGCAGCCCAGCGCTTTGGATTCGAGGGAAGCTTGCCAGTGAAACGATGCATGAAAAGCCGCGGCCCTTTAGGCCCAGACCTCTTTAAAAAGTAGCCCCAGCCGCTGCCCACCACCGTCGGCACGTGGCCCGACCGGCGGCGCATATCCAGCACCGCCGTGCGCAGGTCGCGTAGCTCGTCGCCGTCCTTGTTCACGCGCGGCGTGCGGTCGCCCAGGCAGAGGGCGGGCCAGGCGCCGGAGCGGATGAGCACGCGCTGGGAGTGGAGCCGCAAGAACACGGTCCAGAAGACGCTCGCCACCGTCAGTATCGGGAACAAGATGAAAAGATGCGTATTCTCTCCAATTCTTTCAATCGTCAGCGTGAGCACGAAAAAGGTGATGGCCGCCGGTATTGTCAATACAACCGTTAGCCAGACCAAAACAACGAACGCTCCGTACGCGCACGTCATTGCATCTAATTTCACCGTTTGTACAGAACCGATATCACTAGCGGCACGTACACTCACGCAAACTGAAACACCCAGCCGTACGCCGTTGGTATATTTCCACGGGCACATGCGCTGATGCTGCCCTTTCGAAACGACTTGTCTGGGAAGCGCGCGTGCAGCGCGCGCTGCGCCTCAGCGGTGGATTCAAAGCGCTCCCACGCTTCTTCGCCTTCGCCCACAGGCTTGCCCCACACGGCCTTCTTCAGCGAGTTGTTGATCTCAGACGGTGGCTTAAAGTCTCGGTTCGTGCTTTGCTCCGATCGCGTCGCCGATCGCAAGTTGACCAAGCGGTTGTCAAATTTCCGCGACGACACCTTGTGGTCCACGGAGCACCCTTCCGGCACAGGGCCAATGAATGTGAGGTGCACAAGAATGTGCACGGACGTCTTCTTGCCCTTGTAGTTGACCATGGCGTAGACTTGCCCATCCGTCACTTGCGGCGTGCGTTTGGGCCCCCAGCCACCGCGAGGGTTCTTGATTTGCACGCGCCCGCGCGTGGACACACACAGATTGTCCACGCCGGGAGCAGTGCACCACTCCTCCTTTTTCGTGGAGGCTTCTGCTTCTGGGCACCAGGAAAGCCTGGAATCGCCCGCCGCCAGCGGGGGCTCCAACAAATTCGAATCGTCGTAGGCTTCGAGGTCGTCCTGAGTCTCTTTAGGCGGTGCCCACTCGGCAATGAACCCCTTGTGCTGATGAGCCGCATCCCACTTCTGTGTACCCGCACGCGTGTGTGCCACAGCACTCAAATTGCGACTGTCTAATCCGTACGCCTTCGCCGCCGCGAGCGCGCTCTCAAATCGCTCCCACTCGCGCCCCTCGGGCCAATCGAGCTTGCGGATGAGAATAGGCTGGCCGGTGGATTTGGACTTCTTTATCTCGCGCCGGTTGCCACAGTTTTCCGTTTTGCTCGCCCATCGCAGGTTGGACGCCTTGTTGTTCGTGGGATTCCGATCAATGTGGTCGGCCTCGTGCTTTGCACTGGGCGCTGGACCATGAAAGGCGCGGCACACGAGGCGCGCAACGAGGTAGCGAAACCCATCGACTACGACATGGTGTCGATTGTAGAGACTCCCCTTGCTCGGCGCGGTCCACCCTCCCTTGAACCGCACGCGGTAGTAGCCTTCGTCGCTCATCTGGAGCTTGTCCTCGTCAAAGCCCGGCACCGTGCGCCACTCGCCCCAGTCGTTGTACCCGAGCAGCTCGCCCGGGCCCTCGCCCAGCGTCAGGTCCACGCGCGCGCGGGGAACCGCCGTTTCGGCCGGCTCGTCGAACGGGCGCCAAATGCGCCGTTTGGAGTCCGTGGCTGAGAAACGAATCAGGCTCGGAGACAGGTGGCGTTTCATGTTTTTACAGTTACTCTACGGCTCGCTGCCTACACACCACTAGCGGACAATCTCAATCGAGATTCTGCCAGCCCAGCTCCCTTAACAGGCTCATCAAAAGGGATGGTCCTCACTGTGTGATGCGCTGCAGCCGTCGCTGTGGCGCTCAGTCTAAGTCTTCCCAACACTCCGGAACAAAACTCAGACGCAAGAGCTGAACGCAGTAAGCATCTGATCCATTGAATTGTTCCGTAGTCGGAACACGTGAATTCCCAGTCAGAAATTCAACATGCAGTGTGGAGTTCATAGCCACTACACGGGGAAGCGCCCGTCCTGTGATATCCTCAATCTTCAGATTGCGTTCGTCTTGGCTCGCCAAAATCCGCGGCGCTGCAATCATGCGCATGCCGACCCCATCGCCACGAGGCACGAACGCCGCCGGGATTGACATCCCAATCTCAGGGGAAAGGATGCACTCCGTTTCGAACGCAGCCGCGCATCTCCCGGCTCGGTCGACAGCCTTCGCGGCCGATGACGACGCCAGCCGCGAAAGCGAAAAATGAGAGCAAAAATCGGTCTTGTAAATTACCGAACCGTTGTTGAAATTACATTCAGGTTCGGGTTCGTTTCCGTCGTCCCAAAGAGTTCGTTTATCAAGTTCCCACGTTGTAAAAACACCCCCAGATTCTGTCACAACCTCCACGGTCGGTTCAATTGGTTCCTCACTGCGAAACCACGATCCTGCCGCAAAGAGCACCGCAAGAAGACCGCCTCCACCCGCTGTCGAGCCCACGCCCATTGTTTTCTTACTGCATATCGGCGCGACGTTTTCGGCTTGCTAGCGCTTGTTTGAAAAATATGCCTGCGCCATCTTCTCGAAAAGATCGCGTGGCAGCACAACAGAGCTTGATTGCGCATTGACGACGGTCGAAGATTCAGTCTTCTTTGGCGGCGACTCCTCCTCATCCGCATACTCGCGCTCGCGCTTCGAGGAAACGGGCGCGGCGATGGTCATTTTGGATACCGCCTTCTTCGCGGGTGGGTTGTAGGTAACAAAATTTGATCGAACCGAGGTTGCGAGGGCGACATCCCAGCCTGCGACCACGGGAGAAATCTGCGAGGTACTAAGTTCTGCGTCGAGAATCGACTTGTACTTCTCGCGCCGCTCCTCGCGTTTCCAGTTGTCCTGCCACGACATCTGAAACTCCTTAGCTACCTTTGCCGGAATCCAGCGCAGAATCAGATTGTCGGACGATTTCGGGCTGTTGTCAGATTCCATGCACAGATAGAACCCGGTCTTCGGGCCGCTATCAGATTTGCCTTTCCCTATCCCGGGGACGGCTGGAGCAGAAGCGGGGTCGTTCGCGCCTTCAAAATGCAATACCCAGATGTACGAAGCTTTCAGACCTGCGTTGGACCAGTTTTGTGTGCTTTCGCTCTTGAGGAGCTTCCCCATGAACTCGCCGCTTTCGAGCACGAGCACTGCGGGGGCCCGATGCAGGATAATTTTATCTGGAACCTTGTAGTGCTTGCCCCCGTGGAGAACAAACATTTGCTCGTGATGCGAGTCCGCGGAGTTAACAGGCTTGGGTGCGACGGGTTTGGCGTCCGCGGGGTTGGTAGGCTTGGGAGCGACGGTTTTGGCGTCCGCGGGCTTGGGAGCGACGGGTTTGGGCGCGGCGGGCTTGGGAGCGACGGGTTTGGGCGCGGCGGACTTGGGCGCGGCGGGCTTGGCGGCGGACTTGGGCGCGGCGGGCTTGGCGTCCACTGATTTGGATGCGACTTTAGAGATGGATTGAGTCGCGGTGGGGGCCTCCTCCTCCTCCTCCTCCGCGGCGGGCGGTGCGTCATCGTCGGAATCCGAGTTTCCCGTTTGTGCGAACGCGCCGCGGTTGTCGGGGATATTGCTCGCTTCGCTCATCACTACACGATTCAATTTTTGTAGCCGCAAATTGGCGTATTTTGCACTGACAGCTATGGCCGGGCTTTGGGATTCGGACGCTGACTGGAAAAACGTCGCCCTTCCCGTGCGAATAGCGAGTGTCACGTTCGCACTCAAGCGAAGTATTTTTGTCATTGGAAGTGCAAAAAGTGCGCCCAAAAGGTGCCAAAATGGTGCCCTGATCAAGTTTCAGCCACGGTTCATAGCCGAGCGACGCTCGTCCGCGCGCATAGAAAGATTGTAAGTTGTTTTGTGTCAACGATCGGTGCAGACGAGTACAAACAATCACGACTGACTCGCGCTAGCCATGTACGGACCACCAGTTCAATTGAGAATACATTCCGTGGTAGCTCAGCGTCTAATGATGTCTGTAGAGGGCCGTATGCCATCGCAATCGGATATGGAGCGCAAGGCTGCGGGCGGCGCAACCCTGCTCCACGACGTCAACCGTATTATCCCCGAGTTCACAACGCATGCGAATTATTCCACCGACGCCGACCTTGAGAACGTCGTATCAAGAAATCAAGAGGTAATCAAGAATATGGGTTACCAACTCGTGGACGCGTCGCACCTTTTCGACGGCATCAAGAACGGCCTGCTTCTGCTAGAGCGTTGGGCGGTGTGCGTACACACGGCCCGCACATCTAAGCAAATGATTTTGATGCGACGCACTCCAGCAAACTGCGGTGCGATGCTGGTCATTCAGCGCCTGGAGCATCTTCGTGGCATGGTGAGCGAGATGTCACCACTGGCATTCGCTGTGCTGGTTCGAGACGACCAGATGCTCGTCACACGCGATCAAGTTGGAGACATTCAAAGCATCGATTCCAAGTTAGCACACATGGCGCAAACGGAGGAGTTGTGCTTTCTTTGCAAAATCTTCACGCGTGCGCGCGTGAGCACTGTCTTGCCGTGCGGCCACGTGCTGCATAGCGACTGCTACCGGCAGCACCTAGACGATAGCAACACGTGTCCTGTCTGCTACTCGAGCGTCGGTGACGTCAAGCCGGTGGAGCTGGAGCTCACGGAAGAATTGAAAAAGTTCCAAAACCTAAACATGGAAAAGGAGTACAACATGCCTACGCCGCTTTTCACGCAAGAAATATCGTTGCTTCGCAACCTGCGCGACTCGAACTTGTGCAATGAGAACGCAGGATCCGACTCGAAGAGCGCGGAGGATAGCATCGAAGAGGGCACCGAAGAGGGTATCGAAGAGGGCGTGGAGGGCGTGGAGGGAGTTGTGGTGAAGGATGCTACGGCATTACTTGTAGGAGAGAAATTTGAGGAGGAAGAGCTCGTGGACTGCCTCGAAAAAGTGAACCTGGCCAGTGATGACCCGTAGGTGTGGGAGAGAGTCGGCTACCCTTGCACGATTTTGGAATGCCTTAGCAAACCACTCGTTTTTTCACACTGCCGGATACCTGCCGGAAATCACAAACCCGTTTCCACGCCAGGCTTTTCAACCCGATACGATACCAAAAACATCCAGACCGCCCACGCACGAGTCGAAGCCCACGCACGAGTTTATTCGCCGACACGGTCCGTCGCTGTTTCTGCAGACGCATGGCTTGGAGGTATATGCGTTTTATTGAAATGCGGTGCTTTCGTGAGTATGTAAGGGTCGTGCCGGTTAGCGTTGTGTGACTCCTCCGAGGAGGAGGAGGCAGACATCTCATCGCTCAAAGAGCGATGTGTCTACACGGCAGCGCTAGCCTTGGCGTTTTAATTGTAAGGGCAAACAATAATATCGGAAATCGGAAATGCAAACAAATACACGCAGCGGCCGGGCCGGACGTAAGTCGAGCGCGGCTCGCAGCGAGTTGAACGAAAAGCTGGCGGAGGACTTGAATTATGCGTTTGAGAATCCGTCGTCGATGGGCAAGGCCTACTCTCAGAACGTGGTGATGGGAACGTTTGTGTCGAAGATAGGAAACGAGATATTCTTGTCCGAGTACCAACGGCAAGACAACAATTGGTGCGCGGCACGAAAGTTCGGATTCATCATGGCGGTGTGCAAGGGTACGGCCGATTTGCAATTCACCTTTCTCGAAATGTCAGTGTCACAGCATCGTCGCGTGACGCGTGCGACGTCGGATGACACGGTGATGCACACTTGGGACGGTGGTCATCGCTGTCACACTTTGCATGCCTTCGTGATCAAGAACGAGCCGGTATTCTACAGCAGCTCGAACATCCCACTCTTCTTCAAGGAGCCCACTGTCTGCACCAACCCCGCGTTCTTTCGTAAAGTGACGGACAAGACGACGCTGCCCGATGGGACGTCGTGCGTCGTGTACCAAGGGAGCGAGTACGTCGTCAAGGACATGTCCTATACGGTATTCTCCGAGCGCCAACAGGAGAAATTTCTCCAGAAGCGCACGGTCAATGAGTTGATCTTCGACAGCAACAAGGTGACAATCGACGACATGTCTAAGTACATTGTGGACCGCCACCTCGGCCAAAAGCCCGAGCAGGGCGAGATCATTCAGATGATGCGTGCGACCAAGACGCCTGCACTCGACGCGCTCGATGAAATCCTGAAGCGCAACGAATGGATCACAACGTATTTTGCAAACAAGGCGGTGGGCGTCAAGATGCTCTCGTACATGCTGTGCAGCGTGCACGAGGACACGAAGCAAGGGTCGACCAGCTGGTTCCACCGCAACATCTTCTCCTTCTTCCTCCCGACGGGCATCTTCGAACAGAAGAAGAGGGACGCGATCACCCGAGTATTTGACTACCTCCGTCCGATCGCGACCGCGTCAAAGCTGGCGCAAACGACGTCGAAGAACCTCGTCTTCCACGCCACCGTTGTGATGGGGTTTGCACTCGCGCTCTACTGGGAGTCGTGTCCCGAGTGGTTGGACCTCGAGCGTCTCAACAAGTACCTCAACGACCACGCCAACCGCAAGGGAATGGCGCTCCCTTCGTTTATCCACATTGCGAAGGAGTTTGTGAATGGCGATGACGGTGGC
>CETK01055599.1_pt1 | contig 12188 bp, 8 predicted proteins | sample 361431 | NCBI WGS metagenome assembly CETK01 (sample SAMEA2622452, study PRJEB7988) | marine metagenome | biome: marine biome (ENVO:00000447); feature: surface water layer (ENVO:00002042); material: "saline water (ENVO:00002010), including plankton (ENVO:xxxxxxxx)" | depth 5 m | reverse complement strand
TTTTCAGAATTTCTCTTTATTCTATCAATTACATACTGTCTTCTTTCAATGGGGATGTTTTTTGTGAAATCTGTATTTACATTTGTCTTAGCCAAATAAAAGGCACTACCCTGAAATTCCTGTGCTTCAACAGCACAAATTGTTAAAACCAGTAATATATATTGCAATTGAATTAATTTTTTCATAATATCAAGCTATTCAATAATTAGACAAATAAATTCAAGTTTGGTTTAATTAAAAAAAAATTCGCAAATTTAGAGTTCACGAAAGTAAAAATTAAATTATTAAATGCAGGATTTTATTATTTAAATATTAAGACATGAAATTAAAAAATACTTTAGCTAATAAAAACAGAAGGGATTTTATAAAAAAAACAGGGGCTTCATTAGGTTCCTTAATTATTTTACCTAGCCATGTGCTTTTTTCTAAGAAGGAAATTAAAGATTCTAAAGGTTTGATAACCCAAAAAGCTGTTACCCTACCAAATGATAAATTAAACATAGCATGCTGTGGAATAGGAAATAGAGGTGCGAGTGTAATAAGAGATTTGTATGCAACCGGTGCTGCAAATATTATTTCTTTATGTGATGTTAACTTGGGTGGGAAGAAAACAATTAAAGCTATGGATACTCACTCTAAAGCAAGTAAACATAAGGATTTTAGAGAAATGTTTGATAAAATGGGAGATAAAATAGATGCTGTTAGTGTGGCAACTCCAGACTTTTCTCATTTCCCAATTACCATTTTATCTATGTCACTAGGAAAACATGTGTATGTAGAAAAACCACTAACAAGAACCTTTAATGAATCTGAAATTTTAATTAGGGCAGCTAAAAAGTTTAATGTTGCAACACAAATGGGAAATCAAGGACATTGCCAGGATAATTACCATCAGTTTAAAACCTATGTTAGTAAAGGTATAATTAAAAATGTTAAAAAAATTACTGTTCACATGAATGGTGGCAGAAGATGGCATGGTTGGGATACAAATATTAAAAGTTTTCCAGTTAGCAGTTCAATTCCTAAAACACTAGATTGGGACACTTGGCTAATGTCATATCCTTATCACGATTATCACAAGGACTTTATTGATGGACAATGGAGATGCTGGTATGATTTTGGTAACGGTGCACTTGGAGATTGGGGTGCTCATTTGATGGATGGATTTCATCAATTCCTTAATTTAGGTTTACCAACCAAAATTGAACCAACTAAAATTGTAGGACATAATAACTTTTTTTATCCTCAATCTAGTACATTAAAATTCAGTTTTCCAAAAAGAGGAATTATGCCAAAAGTTAATGTTACATGGTATGACGGAGTTGATAACCTCCCTGAGTTGCCAAAGGATTACGGAGATTTAGAAATTGACACAACAATTAAATCCAACAAAGGAATGGTCAGGCCAAAACCTAATACTTTAAGACCTGGTAAAGTAATTTATGGTAAAGATCTCACATTTAAAGGGGGGTCACACCACAGGACATTGAAGGTTATTGGGGATGGTAATGGAAAAGATTTCAAAGCTAATCTACCTGAGTTTTACAAAAGTGATACTAATCATTTCATGAATTTTATCAATGCAGCCCGAGGTATAGAAAAAACTTTATCTCCATTTGAAGTATCTGCTCCATTATCTCAGGTTTTTTGTTTAGGAACTATCGCTCAACAACTCAATCAAACAATTTATTTTGATAGAAAAAATAAAAAGATTACAAATAGTAAATTAGCAAATAAACTTTTAAAAGGTCATCCTCCAAGGAAAGGTTGGGAAGAGTTTTATAAAATGGCTTAATGCAAAAAAACAGCTCATTAATAAATTTATTTCAGCTTAATATTGCTGTTTTAATCATCAGTACATCTGGAGCTTTAGGAAGGTTCATTGACCTTCCAGTCCCGATAATCATTGCCTTAAGGACTTGTTTAGGTGCTTTACCTTTAATTCTGTTTTGCAAGTACAAAAAACTTAGTTTTAAAATCCAAAAAAAGGATCGTTTTACCATTTTAGTAAGTAGTATTCTAATGGGCACTCACTGGATAACTTACTTCATTTCACTAAAATTATCAAGTGTTGCTATAGGTATGTTATCAGTATTTACTTATCCAGTTATTACCTCATTTTTAGAGCCACTAATGTTGAATAATAAATTTAAAAAATCAAATCTATTTTTAGGGCTAATGGTAATTATAGGTATCTATTTTTTGGTACCAGAATTTAATTTAGAAAACAATCATTTTAAAGCAATCGGGTTTGGCGTATTTTCTGCATTTTGCTACTCAATCAGAAACATTTTTATGAAGAAAAAGGCTTATGAATATGAGGGTTCAATATTAATGGCATATCAGCTAATTATTGTCTCAGTTTTGTTGTCTCCTGTTTTTTTTATCTATGATATGACAGGTTTAAAAGATTCCATACCTGCAATTTTAATTCTTGCTTTTCTTACTACAGCAACAGGACACACTTTATTCATTTATAGCTTCAGGAACTTTACAATAAGCACCGCAAGCATTATCAGTAGTATTCAACCTGTTTATGGAATCATTATTGGTATGATTGTTTTGGGTGAATTTCCTATTCTGAATACTATATTTGGTGGATTTTTAATACTTGGAACAGTTATTTTCGAAAGTGTGCGCTCATATAAAACTTAAATTAATTAAAATGAAAAAAATCTTTTTGTTTATATGTTTTATTTTGATTTTTGCTTGCAAAAAAACTGATTTAAAACCAAACTTTTTATTTATTGTTGTTGACGATTTAGGATACTATGACCTTAGCGTCATGGGGAGCAGTTTTTATGAAACCCCTAATATTGATAGAATTGCTAAAGAAGGAACTCTTTTCAAACAGGGTTATGCTAATGCATCTGTATGTAGTCCATCAAGAGCAAGTTTATTGACAGGTTTTTATCCGACCAATCATGGAATCACAGATTGGATTGGAGCTAAAAGTGGAATAGATTGGAGAACTAAAGGTCGTAAAACAAAACTCTTACCCTGTAACTATGTCAATCACCTTCCATTTGAAATGATTACCCTCCCCGAAGTTTTTCTCTCGAATGATTATAAAACCTTTTTTGCAGGAAAATGGCATTTAGGATCATTAAAAGAAAAATCTTTACCAACTGACCATGGATTTGAAATAAATAAGGGTGGTTATCGAATGGGTGGTCCATACTCTGGAGGGTTTTTTTCACCTTTTAACAATCCTTTTCTAGAGGATAAACCTGAGGAAAAAGGAATTTCACTTTCTATGAAGCTTGCTCAAGAGACTGCCAATTTTATTAGAGAAAATAAAGAAAATAAATTTTTTGCTTACCTGAGTTTTTATGCTGTTCATGCACCAATTCAGACCTCTAAGGGGAAATGGGAGAGATATAGAGATAAAGCAGAGGCACAGGGTATACTTGAGGAGGGATTTTTCATGGAAAAAAGACTTCCCATGAGAATTAAACAGGATAGTCCCGTTTATGCAGGATTAGTTGAACAGACTGATGACGCAGTTGGTCATGTACTAGAAACACTAGATGAACTGAATTTAGAAAAAAATACAGTGGTTATTTTTGTGTCTGATAATGGTGGAGTTTCTGCAGGAGATGCATTTGCTACAAGTAACTTGCCCTTAAGAGGGGGAAAGGGTTATCAATGGGAGGCAGGTACAAAAACTCCTTTTTTTATCAAAACACCTCAGTTAAATATTCGTGAAAAAAAAATAGATACTCCAGTAATGGGAGCGGACCTATTCCCTACTTTATTAGAGTTAGCAGGAATAGAAAATCCAGTTGAGGTGGATGGGAAAAGTTTAGTACCCCTGCTGAAAGGAGAAACATTTGGTGAACGTCCAATTTTTTGGCACTATCCTCATTATGGAAATCAAGGTGGAGATCCAAGTGCAATTGTTCGAATGGGGAATTGGAAATTAATCAAATATTTCGAAGATGGGAAAAATGAGTTGTATAATCTAAAAAATGATATTGGTGAAAAAATGAATATCGTAAATCAGCATCCCAAAATAGCCTCCAAGTTAAATAAAACTCTTGAGGAGTGGCTTATCTCAACTAATGCAAAAATACCTGAGGTTGATCCAATTTATAATAAAGAGAAAGAAAAAAAATGGCTGAATCAACATAAAATAAAGATTAAAGAAAAGGTTGAAAAAAGAAGAAAGGATGAGCTAAAACCAGATTATAGACCCAATTCAGATTGGTGGGGAAGTTCTTTTTAGCAAATCTAATCTAAATGTTTATTAGCAAATTTTATATATTGTATCCAGTCATATTCAGTTACATCGTGCTTCCCATCGCGCAAATGATATCCTATTTTTTTATGAATAGGTGTATTTACCTTTGGATATTCCTCGTCTTCTAGACCTTGAAGCCCATACAATTGGTAAACAGTAGACGCCTCCTTTGCACTTAAAAACTCTCCTTTAGGGTCAGCCCAAGAATCTTTACTAGCACTTGCAACATAAACTGGTCTTGGTGCCATTAATGCTATCAACATATGCTGATCTATGGGAAGTAAAGACTCTTTCTCGCTATATTTTTTGAAATTTTTTGCGAACCAATGTGACCAATTTGTTGTAATATCCGATACTTTCTCACCAAATCTCCTTCTTGAAAGTGCCGCTCCTCCGCAACCAGAGTTATTTGATATTACAATACAAAATCTTTGATCGAGTGCACCTGCCCACAAAGAAGTTTTTCCTAGCCTAGAGTGACCAAATAGAACAACTTTTTTTGCATCTATTAACTCATCTGTCTCCAAATAATCCAATACTCTAGACATACCCCAGGCCCAAGCAGAAATCGAACCCCACTGATGAGCTTCAGGCCTAGTTTGATTTATATTATATAGAAGGGAATGAACACCATCAGAAAAATCATTTCTGTCAGGATCAACATCATTATAGTTTAGTGTAATGATACCATAACCAGATTCGATAATTTTTTCAATAGACCAGCGAGATGTTCTTTCACCCCTTTTTTTTTGGTTAAAATATTCTTTCGAATGTCTGCTTAATTGATCTTCTGTTTTTCCACCGATTAAGATTGATGGGTCTTTATGAATTAAATGATTACCAGCAAAGTTATATCCAAAAAAAGCTGGCACCTTAAAGTTTTTTTTTGGAGTATAAATTAAAATATTTAAAGAAATTGAGTCAATTTTATTTCTAAAAATTAATTGGATCTGCTTTCTAATAGCTTTACTGTTAAGAGCTATTGTAGCTTCCTCTAAAATTCTAACTTCAGGTGACAATGAATTTGCTGGAACTATTCCATACATCTCGTTTGAAAAATGTTCTAAAATCTCTGGTCTTCTAATTCTCTCCCATTCAATTTGATTATTAATCTTTTTTCCATTATCAGATTTTAAAAGTTCTGGTAAAATATATTTAGGAACTTTAGACTCCTCCTTTATGGTAGGATGAGTCCTTTGAGCAATTGAAAGAAAAAGAGAAAACAAAAAAAGATTTATAAAAACTATTTTTCTCATGAAAAAAATTTAATATTATTTAATCTAAGATTTAAAATTTTAATTCAACAAAATCCAAAATTCCCATGGCTTCATCACATATTCGTAACTATCTGACATATGCTTTAACCTCCCGTCAGAAAAAGTTTTAAAAGCCCCATTATAATCCATTGTAAACTGTGCATAATTCTTACTCATATTTGCAATAAAAATCACTTTATTTTTTGAATTGGATCTTTCAAATGCAAAAATTTGATTCTCCTTTCCATATTTCATCTTAACCAATCCAGTTAATGAATGGTAGTCTGTCCCCCTTGTACCAGTACTTAGAGCTTTGTTGGTGTTTTTTAGTTTTCCTAGTTTTTGAAGAAAAGTTATCATTTTTCCTTTTTTCTTTGGAAAAAAATCTTTTTCAAAAAACAACAAACGTTTGTTCAAATCATACTCTTGTCCGCAATATAATAGAGGCATACCTGGAAAAATGTATGTAAACGCAGTTAACATTTCATAAGCATTTCCATAAAGCTCTTCTGAGGTTCCTTGCCAAGAATTAACATCATGTGTAGATGTGTAATTTAAAATAATATTTTCGTCTTTATGTTTTTCCAAAACTGAATTCAAGTGGTTTTCAAATTCATTTACTGTCATATTACCTTGAGCAATTTGCTTTAAAAAGTAATTTCCAGAATGGTAGGAGGCATCAAACTTACTAACTAGATTAATCCCTCCAGGATGTTCTATATCGGTCTCTGCTAAAAGGAAAATAGGTTTCAAAGACCTTAGTAATTTGAACGTTTTGTTGAAAAACGACTCAGGAACTGCATAAGCTTGATCTACACGATAACCATCAATATCAAATTCTTCAATCCAATATTTCATTGCGTTACTCATAGCTTTTTTCATCCTTTTATTATTATAGTCTAGATCTGCTACATCAGTCCAGCCCCATGATTTTCCGGTCGTATGATTTATAGGATCAGTTATTTCCCCTTTATCATTCTTTAGATAGAATTCCGGATGTTCTTTTATCCAAATATGATCCCAGCCTGTATGTCCTGGTACCCAATCTAATATTACATATATCCCTAAATCATGTGCTTTTTTAACCAGAGTTCGAAAATCTTCCTCGGTACCAAATTCAGGGTTTACTTTTTTATAATCAGAAACAGCGTAGTAGCTACCTAATGGTCCCTTACTTTTAGTAGAGGAGATAGGATTTATAGGCATTAACCAAATTATTTTTACACCTAATTCCTTAAGCACAGGAAGGTCTTTAGTAAATTCACTGAAGGTTCCCCCCTTTGAATACTGTCTTATGTTAGCCTCGTAAATCACAGCACTTGCTATTTCAAAATTCGAAATTTTAGCTTTTTGAGCTATTATATTATTAGTTTGAAAAACAAGTATTAAAAGAAAAAGGCTACTGAAAATCTTCATAACTAATTACTCTAATTCAATTATCATCGATGATTTAGCCTCAATAATTATTTTTTCTCCAAGGTCAATTTTTCGATCTGTTAAAACTTCATACCCTTGTTCATGATTTTCAATTAGCTCTCTGTATCTGAACATTTCAACTTGATTTGCTTGGTCATTCCTATTAAACAATACCCATACTTTTTTCCCCTGATGAATTCTAAAATATGAATATATTTCATCTTTTCCTCCAGTTTTTGGAGCAAATTGAATTAGTTTTCCATGGTGAATTGTCTCGTTCCTCTTCCTCCAATTAAGTAACTTTTTAAAAAAATCGAGGGTTTTGATTTGATCTGAATTGAGGCCCTCTCTTGTAAAGGCATTGACTTTATCCCCTGGAAATCCTCCGGGAAAATTTGAACGAATCAGACCATGATTTCCAGGGTTTTCGTCACTATTCATTAAAATTTCAGTGCCATAAAAAAATTGTGGAATCCCTCGCATTGTAACATAATAAACAATCCCCATGTAAAATAGATCTAGGTCATTTTTAACCTGAGTAAAAAACCTGGTCATATCATGATTATCTGGAAATATTACAAGGTTGTAAGGTTCAGCATATAGAAAATCGTTTGCGAGCATACGGTATGCTTTTATAAATCCTTTTCCCCAGCCAAAATCGTCATTTAAGGATTCTATAAAGGCCATTTGTATTGGAAAATCCATCAAACTAGGTAAAAAAGAAATATATCCATCATGATTGTTTTTCCCTCTTTGCCAATATGAAGTTATGGCAGGGTTTTCAGACCATTCCTCTCCAACTATATTAAATAATGGGTATTCATCCATTATTTTCATTGTCCAATCAGTCATAAAATTTTTATCAGAATAGGGATATGTATCAACCCTAAAACCAGATAAACTAGCATATTCAATCCACCAAATTGCGTTTTGTATAAAATATTTTGAAACTAAAGGGTTTCTTTGATTTAAATCTGGCATTGTCTTAACAAACCAACCGTCAGTGTGTCCTATTCTATCAAATTCCGAGGCATGAATATCTTGAATGGATTGTCTTAAATGAGTGGTGTTTACAAAATTACTTTGGTTATTAAACCAATTACTCATTGGTGGGTCAAGAAAGAACCAATGTTCACTTCCACAATGGTTTGGAATTATATCCATTATGATTTTAATTCCCTTTTCTTTTGCCTTTTTACTTAACTCTAAAAACTTTTGATTACCTCCAAACCTCGGATCAACCTTATAATAATCTGTAGTAGAGTATCCGTGGTATGAACTTTTTTCCATATTATTTTCTAGAGCAGGGTTCAGCCATATTGCAGTAAAACCTAAATCTTCTATATAATCTAGATGATCTATTATACCTTGCAAATCTCCACCATGTCTGTCAAAATTACCACTACCTAATTTTTCTTTCATGTAGCTCAACTCGTCATTTTGAGTGTTACCATTGGCAAATCTATCAGGGGTAATTAGATACATCACATCCTCTTGATTGAATCCAATCACATTTGAGGAGTTTTCATTTCTTTTTAAAATTGGGTAATCATGAGATATTTTAACTTTTTTGCCCTTAAGAAAATTAATTTTAAAACTTTGGGGTAGGGTGTTTTTTGTAATTTCAATGGTTAAGAAAATATAATTTTGATTTTCAACTCTATCTATTGCTTTCAATCTAATGGAATCTGAATCAATTTTGGGATCTAATTCAGCAATTTTTTTTCCATATATCATAATCTGAATTTCAGACATTTTCATTCCTACCCACCAGTTAGGAGGTTCTACTCTCTCAATCTGTGAATAAGATTTTGCCAAAATAATTAGTGCAACAAAAAAATTTACAATTTTCATGAATAAATAATTTTTTTCGATTTGTTAGAATTTATTCTTATCCTCTTATTTCTCAAAATTAAATTTATAGGATTATTTCCACTCCAGCTAAAATCACAATTTTTTTCATCTATATTCACAGCTAGATTTTCCCCTCTAAAATTAATTTTAAAAGATAGTCCTTTCCAGTGTTTTGGGAGTTTTGGGTCAATAGATAACATACCCTGAACGATCTTTAAACCTCCAAAACCAAAAACGATACTCATCCATGTTCCAGTCATACTTGTTATATGAAGTCCTTCCTCAACCTCTTTGTTGTAATCGTCTAGGTCTAGTCTTGATGTTCTTAAATATAACTCATATGCGTCATCCATTTTGTCTAATTTTGAAGCTAAGATGGAATGAACACATGGAGATAATGATGATTCATGAAGAGTAAAAGCAGAATAAAAGTTATAGTGTCTTTCTAATTCATCCTTTGTAAAATCATCTTCAAAAAAATAAAACCCCTGTAAGGTATCGGCTTGTTTGATAAATGGGGAGCGTAAAATTCTATCCCATGACCAATTTTGATTTATAGGACGATGTTTTGGGTCTAGCTGTCTTACTGTAACTAATTCCTTATCCAAAAAACCTTCTTGCTGAAGGTAAACTTGATGCTCATCACTGTAAGGTAGGTAAATATTATTAGCAATTGATACCCATTCTTCGACCTCCTTATCATTGACACTTGTTTTTATATAAATATTTTCAAATTCATTAGGGTGTTGAACCTTCAAAATGTGATATTGCTCAGCAGAGTAATTTAAACACCATTTTGCAATGTAATTTGTATACCAATTATTGTCTACGTTGTTCTCGTATTCATTTGGGCCGGTTACCCCCAGAATCACATATTTTTCTTTTTTAGTAGAATAATTTACTCTTTGCTTCCAAAATCTTGCTATAGCAAGTAGAACCTCGAACCCCATCTGAGGAATATAAGTTTGATCGTCACTATATCTGACATAGTTAAAAATAGCAAATGCAATAGCTCCATTACGATGAATTTCCTCGAAGGTAATCTCCCACTCGTTGTGACACTCCTCTCCATTCATTGTAACCATTGGAAAAAGGGCTGCTCCATTTTCAAAACCAAGTTTCTGAGCATTCTCAATCGCTTTTGGTAGTTGATCATATCTATACTTTAATAAATTTCTAGCAACATCAGCATTTTTGGTAACCATGTAAAAGGGAAGGCAATATGCTTCGGTATCCCAGTAGGCACTTCCACCATATTTCTCTCCAGTAAACCCTTTTGGTCCAATATTTAATCTGGAATCTTTACCCGTGTATGTTTGATTGAGCTGAAAAATGTTAAATCGAATACCCTGTTGAGCTTCAAGATCCCCTTTAATTTCAATATCAGACATTTTCCAAATGATATTCCATCGATACTTGTGATCTTTTAGAAGGCCATGAAACCCTTTTGATTTTGAGTAATTAATTTTTTCTTTAGCAACATCTTTTAATTTATTGATAGGGTGATTTAAGGAAACCGTATATCCTCCGTATTTTGTTAATGTCAGCTTATCCCCTTTTAAAAGTTCGATTTCACTCAAGTATCCTAATTTTAACTCTTCTTTAAAAGACTTATCATTATTTGATAACTGCTTCCCATTGAGGCAGAGATCAGCATACATATATGTGCAAACATTAAAATTTGTTTTATTAGTTTTTGAAAGCAGAAAAGCAGATTTCCCATCATTTTCATCATCTAAATGTTTCCAAAAAGGATCATCCCAATTACTATCTTGATTTTTAACCTTACCATTTATATAAGGTGAAACTTTAATTTTTGCATTATCATTTATCAATTGAATATTATACTGAATTGCACCAATCTCATTTTGATCCATTGAAATGAACCTATTAACCTCAACTCGAACAATAACCCCGTTTTTTAATTCAACATTGAAAGTTCTAGTGTAAAGCCCATTTTTCATATCGAGTATACGTTTAAAATCTATAACTTTCTTTGCTTTATAAAGATCAAGATCTTCCCCGTTAATCTTAAAATCTATACCAATCCAATTTGGAGCATTGAGAACCTTTGCAAAATAGTCTGGGTAACCATTTTTCCACCAGCCTACTCTTGTCCTATCTGGATAATAAACTCCACCAATGTAACTGCCTTGAAAAGATGGTCCTGAATATTTTTCTTCAAAATTAGCGCGCTGACCCATTGAACCATTACCAATACTAAATATGCTTTCAGATGATTTAACATTATTTGGGTTAAATCCCTTCTCAATGATTCTCCACTGGTCTTTATGGATATAACTTTGATTCATTAGTTAAAAGGGTTTGATAGTTTAGATATAAGTTTTTCAGGGCTTAAACCATTAAAATTTTCAATCATATAATTACAACTTTCTAAATGTTTTTGCCCAACGCCCACGGAAAACATTCCCGCATTTATAGCAGCTTGAATTCCCGCTTGAGAGTCTTCAAAAACAACGCAACTATTGGATTTTAAATTTAAAATTTCTGCACCTTTTAAAAATACTTCAGGGTCAGGTTTTGACTTTTCTACCATATTTCCATCTACAATTATAGAGAAAAGGTCATCTATTCCAAGTTTTTGAAGAATTATTTTAGCATTTTTACTGGCTGAACCAACTGCAAGTTTTAAACCTTTTTTACCACAAGCAATAATAAAATCGTAAACGCCAGGTAGTATATCTCCAGTTCCCATATTTTTACAAAACTTTAAATATTTTTCATTTTTTTTTTTTGCTAAATCCTCTAACTCAGCTTCAGAGAGATTTCTCCCTGCCCAATTAGCTATCTTTATGATTGAATCTTTTCGGCTTATTCCTTTTAATTCCTCATTCTGGGAAATAGATAAATAAAATCCCCATTGCTGTCCAATTTCACACCAAGCTTTATAATGCAAATGAGCAGTGTCAGCAATAACGCCATCAAGATCAAAAATTAAACCTTTTATCTCAAAATTACCCATAATAACTAATTACATTTTTTTCAGTGATTAATAAATTGGATATCGCGGAAATAAGAAGTGAGAGACCAGCAACCACCATGGCAAATATAGGGGTATCTCCAAGCAGTCTATATAAAAAATTAACTCCACCAATAGCAGCTACAATTTGAGGAATAACAATAAACATATTAAATATTCCCATCATAATTCCCATTTTTTCTGGATCAATAGAACTTGACAACATAGCATAGGGCATAGATAATATACTCCCCCACGAAATTCCAACCATAGAAAACCAAATCCATAATAAATCAGGATCAGGAATAAAATACATCATCAAGAATCCGAAACCTCCTATGGACAAAGAAAGCATGTGTAAATATTTTCTATTAACTCTTTTTTTAGAACTGTAAAAGGTCAATAATAGAGCAAAAACCATTGAAGAAAGTCCATATAC
>CETK01153416.1_pt1 | contig 12197 bp, 8 predicted proteins | sample 361431 | NCBI WGS metagenome assembly CETK01 (sample SAMEA2622452, study PRJEB7988) | marine metagenome | biome: marine biome (ENVO:00000447); feature: surface water layer (ENVO:00002042); material: "saline water (ENVO:00002010), including plankton (ENVO:xxxxxxxx)" | depth 5 m | reverse complement strand
ATTTCAGCAAGTCTCTCGTCATGCTGTTGCTTTCTCAAGACAATAATGTCACGGTCTAATGAATGTCCAAAACGGTCGGCATATCGGTCTAGTAACGAACCTGCCTCACCAGCAGATATGCGGTCTATGTGCCCATATATCTGAGGCAAAGGCTTGTTAGATTTTTTAGCCCATAAGTCACCATACTCATCTGATGATTGGGGATCAGATGATTGAGCTATGTTACTAGCCTCACTTAGCAGGGACGAAACCGCTGGCTCGGCAGCAATAGGGGCAGGGCCAGTTGGTAATTCCGCAGGTGGGGGAGAGGTTGCTGGGGGTAGCTGTGTGGGAGGTGGTAGGTCTGGTAAGGTTCCCGATTCTAGACCAGGTAAAGGCATGCCTGGGATAGGCGGCAAAGGCGCTGGTGGAAGCGCTGGATTGGGAGGTTGAGCATCTGCTTTTTTCTTGTTCTTCCTGAACCCCATGTCCTCACCTAGTGGCAAGGGAGGGTTGAATAGTATTGAACCTTACCGACAAAAACCTCAAATCTATTGAAATTCGATACGGTTAATTTTTTACTTCAGCCCACCCTTTCAAAATTAAAAATGTTGCACCTGCTTCGCTTATTTCTAATTCATCTCCAAGGTTTGGCTCCCACTCCTTGTCAAAGAATCTAAATCTGCACTCATCCTTGGTCATGACGACGGTCAGTTTTTTTTCGTTTGGCAAGGCGATAGTTTCACTCAATGGGTCAAAGGATTGATTCCTATCTGGCTCCAGCCTGTGCAAAGGAAATTCTGTAACTCTTAAACCGGATTTGCCATGCAGAGATGTTGGCCATCTTATTTGCCTCCTAACATCTATAGTTACGACTTCATCTGCCTCACCAGCATTTGCCAAAACAACGGATGTGTCAGTTTTCAAAATATCGAGGAACAATGACTCATGCTTGTCTAGTACTCCGAAATTGCCTTCTAACAAGCGGTTAGAGCGCTGTTCATTCAACAGGACGTTACTCAAATTTTGTATCGAGGTTTTACCTTTACTACCCGTCCTATTTTCACGCCTCGCTTGTGACTGAAGTCCTTGATGTATCGAATCCAACAAACCTGTGTAACCTTTTTCTTTGCGCCCAATTATCTGTAGCTTTTCGACGACCTTCCCCATCCCGCGGTTGATCCTTGATGACCAACCTGATTTATCGCCTTGATGAAATCTGGCTAAACTACTTTTGACGTCGACATCCTCACCTCGGATATGTGAAACGATTTCTCTTCTTGCCTCAGAATCAAGTTGGAATAGGGATGGATCTCGATAATGAAGGTGGAATCCGCGATGTCCAGAGAATGTTACCTGCAGATACTTTTCTTTAAACCCAAATTCTGGCTCAAGATAATCATTCCATAGCGAAAATGCCTGCTCTTGGATAACTTCAAGCATAGCAGGAAAATCTCTGTCTGTAACACCCGGTAGGTGATCACCATCCAAATCAAAAATCAAATCTGCGCCAATCCAATCTTTGTTGGCCATCTTCAATTCATACGGCTTGTGCCAATAGGCAGTTGAATAAAAACACGAATGCATTGGGCGTTGAGTGATAAAACTCCTAACCCCTTCGATGTCTGAAAACGCTTTATGTCTTATCGGAGGTGTGTTACCAAACGGGATGAACATCCACTCTCTGAATTTAGTCCGGGGCGGAGACCATAACGGCGAATTTCGATAGTAGTTAGTAAACTGGTGTGCAAATCGTGCCCATCCACTTGAAAACATTACCACACCATAAATCTCTTACTAGGATTTACTCATTAGCCATCCAGAACCTCTGTTCCGCCTCAACTATCGTTGTCGCTGAATCTGCTCCTGTCATGTCTACGTAACATTTCCAGCAATAATAATTGTTGTCGATAACCATTGCGGCACCGAATGTCATTCGATTGCCACAAGATTTGCACCTTGGCCCGATTTCCCCATTTGGTGCTTGTGCCAACTGAATGTTATCGTGTGGCATAATTCTCCTCACCCCATGCTGTCGACTGTAGTTATTGAATTTGTCTAACCCTCTACTTCGTCATATTCTTTGCTCTTGCACCAGTCCAACAAATCTATAGCAACCTCGCATGACTCGGAAATTTCTGGTAATGGATGATTAACATATTGCTCTAGTACAGGCCTAATGGTATAATCACCAATTGCGCCCAATGCTTCTGCTGCTTCGTGCCTCACCATAACGTGCTCATTTTCGTCGCCTAATACCTCGACAAGTTTAGGTATTGCTGCTTCGTTTTGCATTTGTCCCAAAACGTAAGCAACTTCATGCCTCAACAAGGCACTATCGGATTCAAACCCTGTGCAAAGTGCAAGACATGCCTCATTAGTTCCTTTGTTTCTCAACGAAAATACATTACGCATTCTTTGAAACATAGGTGTTTCGTTATCCGTCAATGTAAACTCCCAATCTTTTATTTCGCCGTCAACACGCGGCGGCGCAGGATCGACAGAACCGAACTGACTTAATTTTGGCTTATTGCTCATTCAACCGCCCCAATGAACTTCATTGACATTGGGTCAAACGCTGAATCTATTAGTCCTATTGCTTGCCCCTCAGCAAGAAACTGTCTTATTGATTCCCTACCGTCTGCTCGATAATCAATAGTTCTTTCATTGACATACATTGTGACAAATTTTCTGTTAGTAGCATCATCTATACCTCTACCCCACTTCTTAGCAAATTCTAATGCCTCGTCAGGATTTTTTATGGCATATTCTATACTTTTTTTAGTATACATTGTAATATCATTCATCATTTTTTCGCCTAAGTCTTTGCGAACAACATTTCCGCCCAGTGGCATAGGAAAATTATTGGTTCGCTCATTCCACCATTTGCCGAGGTTTATTAAAACCTCCAAGTCATAATCCACATAAGTCAATTGCCCTTCGTGTATGATTAACCCTGATAGATAAGTGTCATCCAAAATCCGAGGTATAATTTCATCAAACGGAACGACTTCAACTGTTACATTTCCCCATGCTAGCCGTAAACCAAGGTATGCACTAGTCTTGAGTCCGGGGACTGCAATTACTGATTTCTGAGCTTGTTCCAAACTAACCCCTGTTTTGGCAACTATCATTGGACCATAACCTTCACCCATTGATGCACCACAATTCATCAAACTATAGTTTTCAGCAATATCTGGATAAGCATGAATCGAGACAGCAGAAACCTCAAGCTCTTGGTTCATTGCACGATGGTTAAGGGTCTCGATATCTTGCAACTCGTGAACAAATTTGTATCCCGGGGTCGGGAATTTGTTATTTGTCATTGCGTGGAACATGAAAGCGTCATCAGGGTCTGGTGAATGGCCTATTCTGATGATGTAATCGCCATGAGGGTCTTGTTCTAGTGTATTGCCCATGTACATGGGAATTAAATGACCTTCAAGAACCATCCGTTTGATGTTGCCTACACAAGTAAATATCGGTAGTTTTTCTTTGCCATTCGGGTATATGTTCAAGTAGTTCAAAATTTACCAATAAGCGAATTCATATGGTGAGCAGAACTTATTTCGCTCTTGGCGCGGTGATTATCACTTTGCTACTTACACCATTGTCCAGTGCCGGATCATCAGGCATGAATTACCTAGATTCAACAACGACAGAGAACTCCGACGCTTACACTAGTTCGGTATCAGTAAACCACAATAACACGATTATCGCAAGCAGTCATGGAAGGTTTGTTGAATTTCACGATGGAACCAGTCTCAACTTAATCAAACGCTTTGACCTCGGACGAGAGGTATATGATATACAATTTTCACCCGATGGAGGCAGGCTTGCAATAAGTATTGCAGCGTTAGAATCAGTCCCCGATTCTCTACGAATAATTAATGCGATTTCTTTGGAGTTCGAATCAGGGCAAGCGCGCGGAAATAATCGCCCTGGTAACATTGATTGGTCCCCTGATGGGCAACGAATAGTCGCGCCCAACCTCAATAATGGTGCACTGGTATACAACGCCTCGAGTATGGCAGAGATATTGGCGTTGAATGCCCGCCACACTTCTGACGTCACGTGTGTTAGTTTCTCAAAAACAGGAAACTACATCGCCACCGGTGATGAGAGTGGCAAAATTCAATTGTGGGACTCGTCAGGTAATGCTCTAGAAGCCGATATCAATGTTGGTGAGGAGGTAGTTGGGTGCGATTTCAGCCTCCAAGATGCTAAAATAGCAATATCAACAATATCAGGTAATGTATTTTCTTTTGTCCCCTCAGGCTCCTCACTGCAATCAATTGACCTTGGCAATAATTATGGAATTCAGTGGTCAGAAAATTCTGATTTATTGTATGTTTTAGATTCAGACAATTCCCCGGAATTGATTGCCCTAGACGGTTCTACTTTTACTGTAATACACTCGACAAAACTCATGCATAAATCATTAGACTTTGCAGTTATCGAGGATTCAACATTGTTATCTAACTTTTATGTTGCTACAGATTCAAATCACATTGCGATATACGGTAATCCAAGTTATCCTGAGGGTTATGGTGACATGGGTTCTGACCTTGATGGGGATAACATACCTGATGTAATAGATCTTGATGATGATGGCGATTCTTACCTCGACGACTGGGATTTTAATTGTCAAAACGCAACAGTATGCAGTCGGGAACCTGACCTGCAAACCATTCGATCAATGAGAGTGGGAATAGAGGGTAACTCCCTCATCATAGAGGATATATACACTATGTCGCAATCAGATACCTACATTTTTAGAAATCTAACTAGAAGGGCAATAATATCTGACCAACGGATTAGTTACGAAGAAACTAACATGATTGAGAGCGCTTTTTGCCACAACATGGACCAAAATGATTACATTCAAAAATTAAGAAATAGTATTTCATTATCAGTCGGTCAGGTGAATAATGGAACGACAAATTGTGAAATTTTAGACGGCTTATCATTTACCAAGACTTTCGATAAAGAACAATTAACATTTAGCTTCAAAACAGAGTTTGATGTTGCACCTAACATATCCCTCCCCCTGACAATTTATTTTGATTCACAAATTTCCGTAATCGAGTCATCAATTACCCACAAAGTAGAGAACTATCCTATATTGATTGAACACATTACCCTAGATGATGAATCTCTGTATACGCTGTGGTGGAAATCCGACACTGAAAAACCACAATTGAATTACACGAGCCTCGTTGAGCGAGATTCACAAATCAATACCGCACTGGAGAGTATTAAACATAATATTTGGGTAATCTTGGCAGTCGCTGCGTCATCACTCTTAGTCGCATGGGTTCTGATACGGAGACGTAATCTTAATTCTGTGATTCTCGATGACTCAGAATTCGAGAAAGAATTGGCCGAAGATAGTGATATTGGCTATGATGATAATTTTATTGCTGATGATGACATTAGTAAACCAACACCAATCAGTGAATTAGAACAACCAATTACCGATAATAACGATGATGTTATTGTGAGCGAAGCAATCCCAAGTGAGGAAAGACCCACCGACAGGAGGGCTTTTATTTTAGATGAAGATACTGAGTTGAGCGAAAGCCGTAATACCAAGCGCAGAAGCGGAAGAATTCAGAGAAATGCACAAGGTCCGATTATGACAACGAAGCGGAAGCGGCTTGATGGAAAACTAGACGTGCCCGGTGAGAAAATTATATCCAAAAAATCTCCTTTGGGAACGAGGGAAAAAAATGTCCCCAAGGTAAGGAAAGTTAGAAGAGTGAAAGCGACTAAAGAAGAGGAAGATTATTAGAATCGCAAAAATTCTGCACCATTCTCTAATCCACATGCTTCTATTAAAAATTGATTTAGTCCGTCGATATGTTCTAAATCAAGTCGATTAAATACTTCGCTGAAGTATTTATCCAATCTAGCGCTTGATAGACCTGAATTTGTTGCCGAGAGTTCGACAATAACATCACGCCTAGATTGATTAGTCTCGAACTCAATTAGTTCATTCATTAAAGAGTGATATGCCCGTTTGACGTTGGATTTGGGGGTGTCCCTCCGTGCAGCAAAGACTCCGAAAACCATCGGCTTTCCAGTTATATCAGTCCACTCTAGACCCAAATCAAGAATCACTTTCTCGGGATATTTTCTCGCCGCATCCAAAGCCCTATCACCAATTATCAGAGCGCCATCTGTAATTGATAACATCCTGTCTATGTCGGGCCCCATTACAGTTAATTCTGGCGACAAATTCCGCTTTTTCAAAATAAATTTTAGCAACGCAACAGAAGATGAGGAATCTGAGGGCAGTGAAATCGATTCCATTTCTGTGAGTGGTTTGGAACCAAACAAAATGACACTGCCAACTTCACCCTTTGAGCAGATCCCTAAATCTGGAATTAGCATTAAGTCTTCTTGATTTTTAGCATAATCGGCTGCAGGAATTGGGGCAATTATACAGTCGCGCCTCAATAGGTGGCCGGTTAACCAAGAAGGGGGTGCAGATAAGATATTCCAATCACTACTCAATTTTAGAAATAGTGGATCGCAGTTCATGAAAGCAACTCGACCAATGGTGTTTTTCCAGGACGCAAATCTGGCTCGGTCTAAATTGGGGACATTAACAACCATCTTTTTCCCTCACGCTATAACGTTCAATCTTCTAGCTCTCTTAGGTGGCTTGGCATCCACCTCGGAAAAGTTTGTGTATGTTGTATTCCGCTTAATAGGAACAAATCCTGCATCCTTGACTAGTTTAGCCATTTGATAGATATCATAATTTAGGCTTGAATCAGCACCTGCAAGATGCATAATTGACTCTTGACGCACAGTGCCATCAATATCATCGGCGCCAAAATTGAGTGCTAGTTCTGCTACTTCATCACCGATATTCATCCTATAAGCCTTGATATGAGGAATAGAATCTAGCATCAAACGTGAAACTGCTATGGTTCGCAGAATCTCATTTGATGTTGCGAGTTGAGCTTCTGGAAGCCTTGTAGAGTCTGGTAAGAAAGGGTAAGGGACAAAACATTGGAATAGACCATATTCGTCTGCCAAGTTACGGAGTTTGTCCATGTGAATTAATCGGTCATGGATGGTTTCTATGGTTCCAAATAACATAGTACAGTTGGAAGGTATACCAATTGAATGTGCCTGGCGATGGATTTCCAAATACTCATCAGAACTTTCTTTTCCATAGCAAATTACTGCCCTTACATCATCGTTTAGTATCTCGGCACCCCCACCAGGTAAACTGTCTAGTCCGGCTGCTTTTAATCGACGTAAGGTTTGACTGTAACTGATATCGCTCTGTTTAGACAAATGCTTGATTTCAACAGCAGTAAGTGCTTTTATGGCAATGTTTGGATATCTATCCTTGGCGGCTGTAATTAATTGTTCATAGTGTTCAATTCGCCAATCGGGGTGTAGACCACCAACAGAGTGAATTTCGTCAACAAGGTTGGCGTATTTATCCATCTCAAGCAGGTAATTATCCAGTGATAACTCATAAGCATCTGATTGACGTTTACTTCGTCTGAATGCACAGAATTTGCACGCTAATACGCAAATATTTGTTTGGTTGATGTGAACATTTGAATTGAAGAAAACTTTGGTGTCGTAACGCGCAAGTTTCACCAAATTTGCCAACTGCCCGATCTCGTTTAAATTTGGATGGGAGTAAAGGACATGCCCATCGTCTATTGACAGGCGCTCCCCCAGTGACAACTTGCTTACAATAGGGAGAAGACTGGGGCTCCAATCTTTTTCTGCTAGAGAATTGCTTAAATTATCAGACCAATTTTCGTCACAGCCCGCGGTGATGAGGGTGGACTTCCAATCGGTCATGTAGTATGCTCGGTGCCAACCTTCAAATATATATGTAGTATTTTCAACGAACATTGCTTATTGCAAACACCTTAGAATTGACTATAAATTTCCTGAATTCCTCAATTAGGACAACCAACACAGCGACTGCCATAATAATCATCCAATCATTAAGAGACAACACCCTTGTTGATAACAGACTACCAATTTTTAAATCAATCAAAGGAATTGTGACGTTAGCTAATTGAACGAAGAACATTAACAAAGCCAATGATGCCAAAAAAGCGACATTAATCGCTCTGTTCGAAAATACACCTAAAGAGAAAATACTCTCCTCTTGCGACCGACAGTTCATCACATTGAAAAGTTGGAACATAATAAATACCGACAATGTCATAGTCTGTGCATGGATAAACCGCTCATCTGCATAATCCTCCCATGCAGATATTTCTGATGCTACTCCAGCCTCACACTCCGCTGGGTCGAACGGGAGATTTGACCCATCCGACAATGGCAATCCAGCACAGGTTTCCAACCCTCCACCAGCAAGGAAGAACACCAGTAAGGTTCCAGCTACCATCACAGCGCCAAGGTAGAATATGAGCCATATGTCGTTTTTATTGGGAAGACCCTCGTCTACCGGACGAGGCGGTCTGTTCATGACATTACCGTGCTTTTTCTCGACACCAAGAGCAACGGCAGGTGGCCCATCCATCAAGATATTAATTACCAAGATTTGAGTCGCAGTGAGTGGTAAGTTCCAACCAAATATTAAGGTCGATATAACAATAAGAGAAACTGCGGCAACATTTGTGGAAACTTGATAACGCACGAAATTGCGTATGTTTTGGTATATTTTCCTGCCCTCCTCCACAGCGTTAACAATATTTGCAAAATTGTCATCCTGCAACACCATATCAGCAGCATCTTTGGCGACATCAGTACCCGAAATTCCCATTGCTATACCTATATTGGCTCTCGATAATGCCGGTGCGTCATTTACACCGTCGCCCGTCATTGCAACGATTTCACCTTGATTTTGAAGCGAACTAACTATGCGCATTTTTTGGTCAGGTGTCACTCTTGAGAATATTGTTGAATTAGTCGCAGCTTCATCCATTTCAGCGTCAGAAAATTTGGATATTGCGCCTCCGTTAACTGCTGGTATACCGCCGTCCGTTATGCCTAATTCTTTACCTATTGCAGAAGCAGTGAACTGTTGATCACCAGTAATCATTTTAACTTTAATACCTGCATTTTGACATATTTCAATTGCATCCTTGACCTCAGGCCTTGGTGGGTCCATTATACCTATCAAACCAAGGAATATTAATCCTGATTCTATTTTTTCCATGTCATATAAATCTTCGTCATCGTCTAACTGTCGGGCACACAATGCTAATACACGCATTGCTTTACCTGCCATATCTTTGTTAGCTGCTTCAGCTTTGTCAAAATCTTCCGGCTCAATTGGAACGATTTCGTCCCCTGAGACTTTCCACTCAACCAAATCGATGTACCCGCCTGCCCCACCTTTGGAAAACACCCACCTATCTCCCTCATACTCATGAACGACAGACATTCTTTTCCGTTTTGTATCAAAGAAGAATTCGTGGAGACGACTATGACGTTGAGCGAATTTTTGTACGTCACCATTAATCTTCCAACCTGCGACCGCACAGGCTGAATCTGTTGGGTCGCCAAGTGCCTCCCACTTACCGTCAATCTTACTAATTTGAGAATTGTGACACAAACTCAAGCACGCTGCGGCAAGTCTAAAACCCAGATCATTTTGATGTCTCGACAAATCGTCATCACCCAAATGTTGACCCTCAAATAATATCTCTCCTTTTGGTTTGAAACCCTCACCGGTTATCTGGAACGTTCCCTCGGTTGTTGAAATCTGACGGGCAGTCATCTGATTTTTAGTGAGTGTTCCGGTTTTGTCTGAACAAATCACTGTTGTTGAGCCAAGGGTTTCAACAGCCTTCATCCTTCGAATTATCGCCTTATGTCGAGCCATATTTCGCATACCCAACGCTAGAGTTATTACTAATATTATCGGTAGACCTTCTGGAACAATAGCGACAAATATTGCGATTGCTATAATAAACTGGTCGACTGCAGCCTCCCAGATATCAATGTCTGGATTTCCATAAGCAATAATCATTTCAATGGAAACTAAGAGCACAGCAACAATCAGTGCAATGAACCCAAGAAATTTACCCAATGATTCTAATTTCAATTCTAGGGGCGTTTTCGGAGTATCAGAACTAGCAATATCACTGGCAATTTTTCCGAGTTGCGTGCGCATACCTGTCGACACAACAACACCAACTGCCCTCCCGGAAGCGACACAAGTACCCATAAATGCCATATTTTTTCTGTCAGCAAGTAGTGTGTCCTGGGGCAAGGATTGAGAGGTTTTCTCTATTGTTAACGATTCACCAGTTAGTGCAGATTCGTCAATCCTACATTGATAGGATTCGAGGACTCTTATGTCTGCAGGTACGTTCAAACCTTCATACAAATTGACAATGTCTCCCGGGACTAGCTTAGAGGTTGCAATTTCAACATCAATGTCATTGCGCACAACAACGCATTGAGAGACTGACATCTGCTTCAGAGATTCCATTGCTTGTTCGGCTTGACCCTCCTGCCAATATCCAAAATATGCGTTTGCGGTCAACACCATGAAGATAAATATTGCATCACCAGGCTCATCTGGATGAATTAATAGAGCCACGATTGCAGCACCAATCAGCAAATAATTTAACGGATCATTATACTGTGATAGGAACCTTTTCCATCCAGGCACGCGCTCTGGCTCAGCAAGTTTATTTTCGCCGTATTTTTCCCGCCTGCTGACTACCTCATGATCAGATAATCCAGAGTCATTGACATCTAAATCTACCATAACATCTACAGAACTTAATTGATGCCAATTATCATCCATGTGGAACGACCGGTAGACTAACGATGCCTAATCGATTTATGATTGTGGTGGTGGTATTCCCAAAAGAATTTTTGCGATGTTTTCAACAATTAGAATTGATTGGATGAACTATGGCAGAGCATGGCGAGCCGTATATTCCAGCCAGCGAATCACCGCTCGAACTGACCGTCAGGGTAATTGTTGTTGGAATACTATTGGGCATATTGATGACTGCCGCAAATGCATACCTGGGGCTTTACGCAGGTATGACCGTATCAGCAAGCATTCCTGCTGCGGTTATGTCGATGATTATCTTGCGGTCACTATTTAAAAATGTCACAATTCTTGAGAACAATGCTGTCCAAACCATGGCGAGTGCTGGCGAGTCCCTAGCGGCTGGAGTTATTTTCACCGTTCCAGCATTGTTGGTTATTCCTAACTTGTGGGATGATATTAAGTTACTTGAAACCACGATTATCGCACTGCTTGGTGGGCTCATGGGTACGATGTTTACTATTGCACTACGTAGATTATTCATTGTCGAAGAGGCTTTACCATACCCTGAGGGAGTGGCGTGTCGTGAGGTATTGGTGGCTGGAGAAGAAGGTGGAGAGGGTTCTCAAGCGATTGTATACGCTTTGGGTATTGGCGCCATTTACGGCCTAATGGTAAAAGGGTTTCAAGCAACGCATCACAAGGTTGAGGGAGCAGCAAATTTCCTAGGCACCAAAATTTACGCCGGCATGGATCTATCAGTAGCATTGTTGTCAGTTGGGTTCATAGTAGGAATTCGGATTGCATCTTTTATTTTCTTGGGAGGCATGTTTGGATTTATGATTCTAGTTCCAATATATGGTCTGATAAATGGATGGGGTCCCGGTGAATCCAATGTTGAACAGTTCACCTACATCTGGAAAAACCAAATCAGATTTGTCGGTGTTGGCGCCATAGTTGTTGGTGGCCTCTACACGCTTTGGTCCATGAGAAAAAGCATAATTACGGGTATTTCTAAAGCGCTGAAAACCAATTCGCTTGATGACGAGAATTTATTGCGGACTGAAATTGACCTGCCAATGAAATTTGTCTTTGTATTCTGTACGGTTATTGTTGCTATAACATTCTTATTTTATTGGTGGAAAACTGGATCCCTAATTTTATCACTAGCAGGTGCAGCGTTTCTTGCAGTGACTGCATTTTTCTTTGCTGCAGTAGCAGGCTACATAGCTGGAGTAGTTGGTTCCTCAAACTCTCCAGTTTCTGGAATGACTATCGCAACCTTGTTGTTTACAGTTGCATTAGTTTGGATAATTGGCGACCTAATGTTGGGTCTATCTACTCCAACTTTGATGCTGGCTACCATGCTAATCGCATCAATTGTAGCGTCCTCGGCTGCAATCGCTGGGGACGTGATGCAAGACCTCAAAACTGGACATATGGTTGGTGCAACACCAAGAATTCAACAAAC
>CETK01154883.1_pt1 | contig 12209 bp, 6 predicted proteins | sample 361431 | NCBI WGS metagenome assembly CETK01 (sample SAMEA2622452, study PRJEB7988) | marine metagenome | biome: marine biome (ENVO:00000447); feature: surface water layer (ENVO:00002042); material: "saline water (ENVO:00002010), including plankton (ENVO:xxxxxxxx)" | depth 5 m | reverse complement strand
ATGGGCAGAGCATTAGCTCCCGTGGAAATGGCGGTTTCTCAATGGAAAGTTTTCGTAGCCGTCAGAGATGCTTACAGCAGACTGAATAGTAGTTTAGATGGGTTGCCGGATGAACCGGAGGCTATGGATTTGCCTGCGCCGACAGGCAATGTCTCTCTGCAATCCATTTATGTAGCGCCTCCAGAGCAATCAACAAATAATCTTATCTTAAATAACGTTTCATTGGAATTTAAGCCGGGAACTATTACGGGCATAATAGGTCCAAGTGGTTGTGGCAAGTCGTCATTAGTAAGATCAATTGTTGGGGTCTGGCCAGTTTTGAGAGGTGCTATCAGGTTTGATGGCGCAAATATAGAAAACTGGGGTTCTGAAAAACTAGGCCCATTTTTAGGCTACATGCCCCAAGATGTAGAATTATTTGGAGGTACCATAGCAGAAAATATTTGTAGGTTTCAGGAGATAGAGTCTTCAGAGATTATAGCTGCTTCGAAAAAAGCTGGTATGCACGAATTGATATTACAATTACCGAACGGCTACGACACGAACATAGGTCATGGAGGGCAGGCGCTATCTGGCGGTCAACGTCAGCGCGTGGCACTTGCTCGCGCGCTCTATAAAAGCCCGCGGATAATAGTTCTAGATGAACCGAACTCCAACTTGGATTCTGAAGGAGAAAAAGCTTTAACTGCAGCAATCACTGATGCTAGCAAATCCGGCGCTACGATAATCGTCGTAAGTCATCGGCCGTCTTTACTTGCAAGTACCGATTTTATAGCTGTTCTGAATCAAGGCAATTTAGTTAAATTTGGTCCTCGAGCTGGCGTCCTACAAGAGTTAGGTGGAGGAAAACTCACAGGGTCTTCCATCACAAAACCTGCGAACAGTGAATAATTGTTCTCTATATTGAATGAATTTAAAAATTGATTTTATGAAAGTATGCGCGACTTGTCACAAAACTCAAACATTAGATCTCTTGAGCAAACCCGCCCCTCATCGAATATAAGAAACACTGTTTTTTTTGGTTTGATCGTGGTTTTATCGATTTTTTTAGGATTAGGCGTTTGGTCTGCGACTGCCCCGCTAGCGAAAGCGGTTGCAGCTTTTGCTACTTTGACGGTAAAAGGTGAAAAGAAGCAAGTCCAGCATCTAGAGGGTGGAATCGTTGAGGCGATAAACGTCACTGAGGGTCAAATGGTCAGTGAAGGTGACCCTTTAATGGCCTTGAATCCCTTGCAAGCATCAGCCTCAGTTGCCAGGCATCATGCTTTATTGGACCAGGCATTGGCTTTAGAGACGAGGTTGGAAAGTGAGCTCAGAGGTGACAGAGTTATCACCCTTAATGGCCAAATTTTAGAAAGGCTGCAAATTGATGAAAGTGTTTTGGAAATACTAGCGGCGGAGGAGCGCAACTTTTTTGCAAGGCAGGAAACGCTTGATGGTACAATATCAATTCTGAAACAACGAATGGAACAGCTCAATAGTGAGATCAAAGGGCTATCCATCCAAAGGTCGTCGCGGTTAGAGCAACTAGCAATTCTTAAAGACGAGTTAGTTGGTTTAAGGGAGTTGCATAGCAAAGGGTTTTATCCAAAATCGAAATTGTTAGCGGGGGAACGAGCGATCGTTGAACTGCGAGGGGCTACTGGGAACGATTTAGCCCTGATTGCCCGTGCCAAAAGCTCACTAGGCGAGGCGGAAAATCAAATTGTTAATGTAAAGCAACGTTTTAGGGAAAGTGTTTCTCAGGAGTTGCGTGATGTTCAAACAGAAATTACGGACTTAAAAAAGAGGCTTTTAGTTGCTAAAGACATCCTAAAAAGAATAGTTGTTAAAGCGCCGCGGTCAGGAATAGTACAAGGAATTAAATTTCACACAATTGGCGGGGTAGTGAAACCTGGCGATATATTAATGGAAATAGCGCCGCAAGATGAAGAATTATTGGCGAGAGCCCAAGTTTTGCCAGCTGATATTGATAACGTTGTGGTTGGTCAGCGAGCAGAAGTGCGATTGACAGCACTAAATACCCGGACGACGCCGGGTATCTATGGATACGTTAAGTCAGTTTCAGGCGATGTTCTGCTGGATTCGCGAAATAATACGCCGTATTATTTGACCAGAATTGAAATTCCTCTATCTGAGAGAAAAAAGCTGGGCGATGTAAAGTTGACGGCTGGAATGCAGGCAGACGTCCTAATCCAAACAGGCGAACGGACTGCTCTGAGTTACTTACTCAAGCCGTTAACTGACGCTTTTGCTCGTGGACTGAATGAAGATTAACAAAAAATTGTGCCGAAAAAGTGGAAATATTTATTTAACGAATTGTGATTGGGAGAACATCGGATATGGATAAAAAGACAGGTGAAGTTGGGGAAAATGGAGAAACTGTCAAGCGCATTGCTACACAAATAATTGAACCAGCTTTGCAGAAAGCCTTGTCAGAGGCACGAACACAAGGTTCAGCGCAAGAAGTTGTAAGTGCACTTGCCAACTGTTATGGAGGCTTGCTCGTTGACCTTTTGGGCAACAAGGCGGCTGCGACGTTCTTGCAGGGGCATGCCATGCATCTAGCGTCGCGTGAACAATCCGCCTTAAATAATTAAAAACGTTAAATTTTTCAATAAATGACAAAAAAACATTTGCCTTTAAGGAATAGGTATAGTAATTACTGTACTTATGTGATTCGTTTTGATATAAAAACGTCGCATGTCGGCATTTGCGGAGGCTCCGAAAGAAGGTCATGGGCCTTTTTTGGGGGCGGTCGCTACGGCTCGACGGTTTGGGTGAGGCCCGAACACTAGAGCATGTCGTCTGGTTAAATTGGATAAGTTTAATTCAACATTTAAGGAGGGGATTTAATGTCAAATTCCGCAGTTTTTGATACCAACTTTTATCTCACAAACAACGCAGACGTTGTGGTGGCGATTTCGCAGGGTCATTTTGCAAATGCACTAGACCACTATACACAATTTGGTGGCAAAGAGCTTCGCGCACCAAACGCAAACTTTGATCCTAATTATTATGCGATCAACAACTCTGATGTACTAAACGCAGTATCAACAGGCGTTTTTCAGAGTGTGTTTGCTCACTATCAGGAATTTGGTGAGTCAGAAAACCGAGCACCGAATACATCTCTCGCATCCTTTGATGCAGCTGGTTATTTGGCTGCGAACGCCGACGTTGCGGCAGCAGTAACAGCGGGTACGTTCTCGTCAGCCCTTGATCACTTCATCGCTTTTGGCCAAAACGAAAATCGTACAGGGTCAGGTGTTGAGGCGGCTGTGGCAAACGGTTCTACATTCACGCTAACATCAGGTACTGACTCTGGCTCGTCTTTCGTTGGTGGTGCCAACAACGATACATTTAATGCTAACCTGATTAACGAATCAGGCGTTGCCAACATTACGACGCTCAACAACCAAGACATCCTCGATGGTGGCGCAGGAACAGACACGCTTAATGCTACATTCGATGACAACGTTGCCGCTCGGATCTCAAATATTGAAAACTTCATATTGAGCGATTCCGACGGTAATACATTCAACGCAATTAACATGTCAGGCGTTACCAATATTGAGTACACAGCTTCAGGCGGTAACGCTACAATTTCAAACCTCGCAGCGATTCCTGTCTTCACTCTGACCAACCAAGCTGTGAACATGGACATCGACTTCGTGAACAGCGTTGTATCTGGAACATCTGATAGCATGACTTTGAATGTATCCGGAAATACCGACGGTGATGTTACCGTTGAGGGAATGGAGACAATCAACATTGTTACGTCCGGCGGAGCTAGTACACTCGACATTAACGACACTGGTACAACTCTTGCCACTGTAAATGTTTCGGGTACAGCTAACCTTACACTTAACGATACAACCGCAATGGAAGCTGAGGTTACAACAGTTAATGCTGCTGATTTGACCGGCACTCTAACGATTAGTACAGCAATGGCAGCCGCCACACATACAGTTACAGGTGGTTCAGGAAACGATACGGTGAACCTAGGAGTAGGTTTTACTACTGCTGATACAGTCGATTTAGGAGCGGGTACGGACAAGTTGACCGTTGGTGAAGACGAGGCGGTTGCTATCACAGCTGCAACGACAAGGCTTTCTAACATTGAAATTATTGATGTGTCTGAAGCAATCGGCGGTGGTGACAATGTTGACCTTACAAACTTTACAGGTGCAACAACGCTTGAAATTTCCGCTGGTCTAGCAGGTAGTAGTACTCTTACTGTTGCTAACGGTAACACTGTTGATATGGAAGGCAACACAGTCGGTAACTTAACTATTGCTGTTCAAGGGTCCGGTACAAGTGACGTTGTTAATCTGACATTCGACAACGCTGACGTTGCTACTAACGTTGTAGCGACATCTGTCGAAACGCTGAATATTACGTCATCTGGTGCCGGTGCGACAAACACTATCACAGGTACTACAGCCATCAACTCCTTGCCAGGGGACCAGAGCATTGTTATTGACGGTGCTTCGGCATTTACGTTTACCGCAGCAGTTACCGCAGACGCTATTGATGCCAGTGCTTTAACAGGCATCTTTACTCTCGACGCTGGTACAGCTGGTGCATCAACAATTACTGGTGGTTCGGCCGCTGACAACATCGATACGGGCGAAGGTCAGTCCAACATTGTAAACGGTGGTGCAGGTGCTGACGCGATTGACTTCGACATCGAGGTAGCCGACGTACTCACAGGTGGAGCCGGTAACGACGTGTTCTTGATGGCTGATGACAACGACGTGACGCACGTTGTTACAACGATCACCGACCTTGAAACAGGCGATGACGTTGATCTTGACATCTCGACACTCGAGGCAAACACACTTGGTGGCGCCGCCATTACCGACCTTCAGGATGGTAATAGTGGATCCGTTGGAGCGGGTAACGCTACTTTCGTGACCGTGTCTGTCGACAACCAAGCGATTAATGCAGGGGACATCATCGTCTTAGGTGGTAAAACGTATGCGGACGCCGCTGCAGCGCTCACGGACGTTGGTACTGCTGGTGATAGAACTTTCACGCTCGGTGCTGTTCTAGCGGATAACGAAGGTATGATCCTAGCTTATGAACTGGCTTCAGGTGGTGTTGAACTCGCGCTTGTTGCTCAGAACGGTGGTGTTAACACTTCAAGTACATTTAATGCAATTGACGCATTCTTGTTCTTAGAAGGTGTAACGAATTCCAGTCTATCAGGGTTTGACATCGATTTTGTCGCCTGATCTAGGCAGAAACATTTTTGGAAAACCCCGGCTTTTGCCGGGGTTTTTTTTATTATGTAAATAAAATACAGAGATAATGACCGCTGCGTTCGCGATTGTAAAAAAGCGCTACCTTAATTCGGTAAAGAATAAAATGTATCATCTCGGTACTCTCCTAATAACATCAAATATTTGAACTCTTATAATAAAGTGGCAAATGACGTTTAAAGTTAGACGGCTTACTTGACCGATTATTTTCACTGTGCAAACGTTGTTTTCTGAAGATCGAGAGATAGCCTGTCGCCAAAAGGTCCTGGGGGATCGGTTGGTCTTAATGACCACCACAACTCCAGTTAATTTGACGCCTGGAAAAAAGGCGTTCTCTAATAATTTGGTAAATTTCTGCCGAACCGATAACATCGAACTAGAATAACGAGGCTATTAAGGAATCAGTCGTTGGCTTGCGGGAAGCAATATCCAAGCCTCTTATCCAGACCCCGATGCTATTTATGAGTTAGATAGGGGGCATATTTTTGAGAGAGACAACCCAATTTTTTCGTGGTATGTACCAGCTATGGCGTAGCCAAACTCCTTTATTGATTCACCAATTTCCTTTATCGGTTTTCCAGTGCACGTTATGCGAAATCATCACTGCATCAAAATATCAAACTGTTTAAAAATTAACTTCAACTGTTAGATTCAAGTATTATAGATTGATGAGAATAAATCAGCCGCTATAATTTTAATCGCTAGGGAAATGGTATTTCAAAGAAGGCCTCAATACCAATGGAAAAGTTTTCATTAGAAGAAGCGTTGAAACGGGGTATTTCAGCTCATAAAGAAGGCAATATTGGAGATGCTGACAAGTATTATACAGCGATCTTAAAAGCTCATCCTGACCATCCAGACGCTAATCATAATATGGGGGTTCTTGGTGTTAGTGTTGGTAAACTCGAACAATCACTCCCATTTTTTAGAAAAGCCCTTGAAGTAAACCCGAAAACAGCTCAATTCTGGTTGAGCTATATCCACACCCTTATTAAATTAAGGCGGTTTGAAGAAGGAGTAGAGACCCTAAAAGAAGCCAAGGGGCATGGTGTAAATAAAAATTTTCTGAGACCATTAGAACTCCAATTGACCGAGGCACTTCAATACAAAAACACTTCTGGAGCTACGATAGTAAATCCGGATAAGAAGGCACTAGAAGAATTACAACGCCTTTATGTGCAGAACAAGTTTGAGGAAGCACTTGCATATGCAGAAGCATTAAAAACGCATTTTCCAGACTCACCTACACTGCTTAGCATAATAGGAGCAATCCACTCAGAATTAAAAGACTATGCGCGTGCCGAAGAAAGTTTTGAAAAAGCAATCACGCTTAAGCCAAATGCACCAAAAACCCACTATAACATCGCTATCGTGCGCCTTAAGAGTGGTCAAAAAGACAAGGCCTACTCCAGTTTTGTTAATGCTGTTGAACTTAAGCCTGATTATGTTGAAGCGCTTTACAGCTTGGCGACCGTTGCGAACGATCTTGAGAAATACGATGAGGCTATATCAATTTTGGAGAAGCTAACCAAGCATGAGGCTAACTCTTCAAGAGTTTACTCGACGAGGGGGGCTGCTTTTTATGGCCTTAGAAAATTCGAAGCGGCTATAGAAAACTATCATGATGCCATTACGACAAGTCCGGATTTTGCAGAAGCGTATAATAATTTGGGGGCAACTCAAATTGAACTTAAACGATTTGAAGCAGCTCTTTTAACCCTAAAAAAAGCATTATTGCTTACGGTAGATAATGGTGCGGCTTACGGCAACGTTGGCTCTACTTTGGTGAAACTTGGGCAATATGAAAAAGCTTTTATCTACTATCAGCGATCCCTGCTTTTGATGCCTAAAGATCCCAAAAGACATAACAACCTAGGACTATGCTTAAATGAATTGGCACGGAACAATGAAGCAGCCTTTAGCTACAGGCGGGCCATAAGTTTGGACCCAGCTTTCTACGAAGCGTATTGGAATTCACATGGGCTAAGCAAGAACATAGAAATTGCCACGGAGACACTGAAACGAGGTCATGTTGTGAATAGTAATCATGATCGAACAATTATAACATTGGCTGCGTTAAAAGCCATCGCCGGAACGGCCGCGGATTTTAAGGCCCTTGCGACAACGATTTATGAGACCCACCCTATGAAACGTTCCTATGACTGGTATTTTAATTTGAAAAACAAGCCAGAAGTTTATTTTGATAGGTGGCATTTTTTTGACGCGGTGATAGGATTAGCTGATAAATCAAGACCCTTCTACGAATTTGGGGTTTGGACAGCTACATCGTTTAAATATCTTATGAAGTCATTTGGACGCGGCTACGGTTTTGATACCTTTGAGGGATTACCAGAGGACTGGCATGAAAAAAAGGCGGGGGACTACAGCAATCTAGGTGTGATCCCCAAGATTGACGGCGGCGAATTCATTGTTGGGAACTTTGAAGACACTCTCCCGGTGTTTTTTAGTGAAGATCGTAGTAAGGCATCGATAATTAATTTTGATGCTGATCTATACTCGTCAACAATATGCGCGCTCAAGAATTCTCTAGGTATAATTGATAGCAAGACGATACTTGTTTTCGACGAACTTATTATTAATGCAGAATGGGAGCAGGATGAATACAGAGCGTTAGAGGAGTTTTGTTTTCAGTTTCAATTAAAATACGAGGTGATCGCAGTCTCGTTCTTTACTAAACAGGTGGCGGTTAAAGTTAGCCAGCGTCTAACTTAAGCGATATTTTCGGAGTCTTTAGGTTAGCATGAAATTTTACGCCTATAGAAGAAGTTCAGCCTAGAAACAAATAACATACTCAGCGGCTTTTAAACTTTGTAATCATTTTAAACCGGTTTATGGTTTGAGTTCACCTCAGAAATATTTGTAAGTAATTACGATGAGATTGTCACTTCCCCAAGCGCTACGAAATGCGGCCAATGCTATAAAAAAAGGGCATCATGATGAAGCGGAGATTTTTCTAAGGGCTATTCTGAAAGCTGATCCGGAAAATGCTAATGGCAACCATTATATGGGCCTACTTGCCGTTCGGGCTGGGAATGTCGATGCTTCAATTCCCTATCTTGATAAAGCACTTAACCTTAGCCCTAATGATGAGAATATATTATCAAATTATGTTCAAATTTTGATAAAGCACGATCGTTACATCGAAGCCGAGCAAATTTTAATACGTTATAAAGAAGTAAATCCGCCTAATAAGTTAGTTGGAAAACTTGAAAAACTTTTGCGTAACTCGAATGCAGGGAGAATTAAGAATCCTCAATCAAAAGGCGATATAAAAAAACAAATTGACCGCCTGACCTCTTTATATCAAAGCGGGGAGTTGAAAGATGCGCTGCTGTATGCCCTGCAACTCGAAAATGAGTTTGAAGGAAATCCGGTGATACCAAATATCTTGGGTGCTATATACTTACAATCAAGTTTGTTTAAGGACGCTATATTACAATTTCGCAAAACAGTGAATTTAGATTTAAAAAATTCACAAGCCCACAGCAACCTCGGAATTGCTCTCAAAAATGATGGCAGGTTTGATCAGGCTGTCAGTAGTTATAAAAAATCCTTGGTGCTGGAACCGTCTAATAGCGCAGCGTACAACAACTTAGCTTCAGCATTTGGCGGATTAAATTTATTTGAGTTAGCAGTGGTTATTCTCGATAGAGCAATAATAATTAAGACTAACTATTCTGACGCGTACTTCAATCGCGGTAAGTTTTCCATAGATTTAAAAAAATTGGAGGATGCAAAATATGAGTCTATAAAGGCCGTGATTTTGGAGCCAATGTTTAGCAAAAGCTATCAAAATCTTGCCATTGTTTTTGAAAAGCAAGGTTCATGCTCCGACGGGATAAAATATTCAAAGAGAGTTTTAAGCATTGAACCTGGCAACAAAGAAATTCACAATAATATAGCAAATATGTTCTGTGCAATAGGGGAGTACGATGCAGCTATACAACACTTGTCGATTTTGTGCACTCCGGAGTCAGAGGCAAAGATTTTTGAATGCCTGTTTAAGAAGGGAGCTTACGATCAATTTACACATCGCCTAAGAACTGTTGCCCCTCTTGACGATCGTAATATAAGGTTAGCGGCAGTCAGTGCATTTGCCGCTAATCAACTCAAAATACAAGACCAGTACACATTTTGTGCGCAGCCCCTAAATTTTCTTCATCTTGGAGAATTAAGTTCTCACCTCTCTAACACGCAGAAATTTATTGAAAGTTTGCTGTACGAAGTAGGTCAGATGGAATTATTGTGGGAACCTGAAAATAAAACAACTCGGATGGGCTTTCAGTCTTCCAGCACAGTTTTTGACGCTGGCAAAAACTGCAGTCTACTCGAAAATATAATTGAAAAGGAGATAAAAAACTATCGATCGAAGTTTTTGAACGAACAATGTGGCTTTATACGACATTGGCCGGCCGATTATGGTCTGCGAGGGTGGTTTGTTCGTTTAATCCAAGGTGGACATCAAAAATCACACATCCATCCATCTGGTTGGTTAAGTGGTGTCGTCTACCTTAAAACGATTGATCAGGAGGAAAGTCAAGAGGGTGCCATTGAATTAAGTTTGCATGGATATGACCTTCCTATTCTGGACAAAAATTTTCCTAGGAAAGTACATATTCCAAAATCGGGGGATATAATTATGTTTCCGTCTTCCTTATTCCATCGAACTTTACCTTTTAAAAAAGACAGTGAGCGCTGCGTAATTGCATTTGATGTGTATCCAAAATAGATACAAAATGAATGTTATGAAGAGTTAAAATAAGCATTACAAAAAATACGGAGCAGCATAATTTATTATTTGTTCCTTTGGCACCAACGGCTGATCCGGGATTTCGGCGATGTATTGTTGCTCCTAGAGATGGCAAGCTAGAAGATGCACAGCGACTTTACCCGGCTATTGTAAAATCTCAGTCAAACCATCCGGATGCCAATCATAATTTAGGAATACTAGCAGTAAGTCTTGCAGCATAGTGTTGGGCTTCTGTTGCATATCTTGTCATTCACTCATCGCTTCAATCTACTGCCTTATTAATTTCTTTTAGCCTGGAGGTTGATTTCCAACACATGGCCACTGGAAACTATTAAGTGCACCATCAATGCTACGAAGTCGCGCAACCAAAGAGGTTGCCAAAACAGATTTCCCCGCGCCAGATAAACCAGTTATCCAAACTACACGTCCTGCTTCTTGGGGGTTCATAATTTTATTGACGGGGTTTGAGTGCATTTAGTCCGCCAATTCTAGAGGTTTCACCATATTACAGTAGGTACCATCCCTGTGGAGTGTTTCCCAGAGTCGTGAAAGTAGTTTATGGAGACGAATATACGGTATTAATTTTTCCAACGCAAAGTTGTGTTCAAACAATTGGTCATAAAGCTGCTTTTCAAATTCCAGTGGTTCATCAAGCCAGGGACGAATTTCGATGAGCTGTCGACGAAAGTCTGCTGTCTCAAGCTGCGTATAGCCATATTGACGTGATAAAGGCCAGAAAAGAGTTTCAAAAATAAGAATATCCCGACTACCAAACAATCTCCCTGTAGGCAAATCAATTGCCTTAGTGTCAAAACCAGTGATCTTCCCAGTTCTTTTTGATGAAGGGCCCCAGTACTCAAAGCCACAGAAGCTAGATTCATAGATGGCTGGATGATCAGGGATACCTATCCAGGCAGCAATTTTGGGCATAACGTCGTGGGCATTACGTTTTACATCTTCCAATCTAACACCACGGCTTTGAGCGTAGGTGTTAAAAGGTGATTGTAATTGTAAGAACATAGTCTCCACTACCTTAACCATCTTAATCCAGCAATAGATCAGTTGGACGTGCTCCCTATCTGGTTTTGTTTTTTCACCCGTGTTTTCCATATCAGCAGAATGTATGGTTAACATCCAAGATTCCATACTTTGTAAAGGGTTACGAATAATATGCAGGACGCGTGCCTGAGGATAGTGTTTCAGAAAGTGGGCATACTCGTACGGCTCAGGATTATGGATATGATAAAAAATATTACTATTTTTTTGGCTGCTAGCACTCGCGGCTCTTCGTGCGGAAATTTCAAATGCTCGATGGATCAGCTCGAAGCATTGCTGAATGCCTATAGACGAAAATGGTTTCAATAATAATAAAAATGCATCGGAGAAACTTTTTTGATCCACAGCAAATACTTGTGATTGATCTGGCCCCATATTCGCAAAACCTTGGTCCTTGGCCAACCACTTTGAGTTTCCAAATGGTTTCCCAGCCACGTTATTTTTACAGCTTGCATTAAAAAAGGGTTGATATTCTCTAACAACTTTTGCAATGAGGTTTTCACGCCAATCGACTTTGGAAAGGTCGGGAGCAAATCGCCGCCATTGGTCTATTCCAAACCAACCTTTAAAGTAAACACCAGGAAGAGTTGCAACTTCAGGGTGCCCATCGAATAGCGAATGAAAAAACATCGAACCGGCTCGTCCAAAAGGAAGTAGAGCGATCATAGGAGACACCGTCGCGATGGAAACTTTCTCCGATTTTGTCGTCAGCATCAAATGATAAATGTTCATTGCCTCATTTAATCTGCCCAACTCCTGCAACATGAGACCCAAGTTGTTGTGGGCTTCAGTGTAGTCAGGCTGCAACGCTATTGCTTGTCTATAGCTTGCTTCAGCTTCTTCTAATCTTCCCAGTTGTTTGAGCGTATTACCCATGTTGCTGTGGGCTTCAGCAAAGTCTGGTTTCACTGCTATTGCTTGGTTAAAGCTTGCCTCAGCTTCTTCTAATCTTCCTAATTCGTAGAGCGTGGTGCCCAAGTTGCCGTGGGCTTCAGCAAAATCAGGCTTTAACGCTATCGCTTGCGTATAGCTTGCTTCAGCCTCTTTTAGTCTTCCCAGTTCTTTGAGCGTGTTACCCAGGTTGCTGCGGGCTTCAGCAAAGTCCGGTTTCAATGCTA
>CETK01386654.1_pt1 | contig 12213 bp, 9 predicted proteins | sample 361431 | NCBI WGS metagenome assembly CETK01 (sample SAMEA2622452, study PRJEB7988) | marine metagenome | biome: marine biome (ENVO:00000447); feature: surface water layer (ENVO:00002042); material: "saline water (ENVO:00002010), including plankton (ENVO:xxxxxxxx)" | depth 5 m | reverse complement strand
ATTCCTAGATTTTTCAAACAAGCTCTAAAAGGTGATGATATAATTGTTTATGGAGATGGTAATCAAACTAGAGATTTTACTTATGTTTATGATACTATTAAAGCCACTATAGAAATTGCAAACAAATGTAAAGGTTCAGAAATTATAAATATTACTAAAGGTGAAGATATAACAATTCTTGAGTTAGCAAAAAAAATTATAAACCTTACTAAATCTACTAGTAAAATTAAGTTAGTAGAAAACCCATCTTTTAGAAAAGATTATGAAGTAGAAAAACGTTTTGGCAGTAGTAAAAAATTGATTTCTTTAATTGGAAAAAAGCCAGAAACAAGCCTCGATGAAGGTCTTTTAAAAACATATAATTACATTTTAAGTGAATTGTGAAAAAATTAGATATAATAATACCAATTTGTAATGAAGAAAAAAATATCTTAAAGATAAGTAAAAAAATTTTTTCCTTAAATATAAAATATAAAACAAAAATAATATTTATCGATGATGGTAGCAAAGATCAATCTTTAGATAAAATTAAAGAACTTTGTAAGAAAAATAAAAATATTAAGTTCATTTCATTTAGTAAAAATTTTGGACATCAAATAGCACTTTCAGCAGGTTTAGATTATTCTGTAAGCGATATAATAATAATGTTGGATGGAGATTTTCAACATCCAATTAAATATATTCCAAATATGATAAAAAAATATGAAGATGGTTTTGATGTTGTACAAATGGTAAAAAAATCTCAAGGTAAAAGAAACTTTTTTATTAAATTTTATACATATATATTCTATTTTTTATTTAGAAAATTTTCTCAAGTAAAATTATCAAATAATGTTTCTGATTTTAGATTAATTTCTAGTAGAGTTAATAATCAATTGAAGAAATTTACTGAAAAGGAAAGGTTTTTAAGAGGCCTAGTGCAATGGGTTGGTTTTAATTATACAGAACTTGAATATATTCCAGAAAATAGAATATACGGGAAATCAAAATATAATTTTTTTGAACTTGCTAAACTTGCTTCTTTTGGAATTTTTGCATTTAGTACCATACCATTAAAACTCTCTTTATATTTAGGTTTAGTATTGTCATTTCTTTCATTTTCATATGGCATTTTTTCAATATTCAAAAAAATATTTTCTCCAGACAAAATGCCCATTGGATATACAGACTTAATTGTATTTATTACATTTATAGGAGGGATACAGCTAATATTTCTTGGATTGATTGGATTATATATTAGTAAAATTTTTGATCAGGTTAGAGATAGGCCTTTATATATTGTTAAAGAAAATAATTTATAATTAATGTTATTAAAGAGTATAAATTATTTTTTTGTAATTATTATAATTACAATTATTGCACATTTTATTCCATTTGAAAGGGCCTCCTTGGCTCCAGATGATTACGCATTTTATAAGCATCATAATTTATGGATTAAAAACTTTATATATTATCCAGATAGACCACTTCAATTTCTTTGGTACGAAATTCAGAATCTTTTAATTAATGATAATATTAGTATTGCTTTTAGCTTCCTGATTATTGCTAATATAATTTTTTCTACGATTTGTTTTTATTTTATTAATTTTTTTTTTAATAAGCAAACTTCTTTTTTAATTATAATAATAAATATACTATTATTTAATAAGCTTGAAATATACCATAATGCTATAATGATACATATAGTAATAGTATCTACTTTATATCTAATATCATTATTTTTATTAGTTAATTATATAAATAATAAAAAAAATAATTACTTAATCTTATCTTTAATAACTTATACAATTTCTATTTTTTGGTACGAGATAGGTTTTTTCCTACCATTAATAATTTTTTTCCATAGTTATAAAAATAAAAAATTAACATTCAATTTTAGATTATTTGATTATTTTTATAATAAACTAATAATTTTTTCACCTTTTTTATTAATAATGTTTTTTTATTTAACTTTAAGAATAACAAACATATTTGGATATGCTATGGCAGATGAAAGCCATTCTTTAATATACAATCCATTTCACGGAATATATGATATATTCCAACATTATTTCGGAAGATATGCGATTAAAAATATCATCTATGGAATATTACAATTTCAAAAACTAAATTTTATTTATATAATTTTTTTTGTAATTGCTAACTTAAGTTTTGGTATTTTTATTTTTATTTTTTTAAAGAAAAATAAACAAATATTTATAAAATATGAAAATTTTATTTTTTTTATTTTACTTTTTTTATTTTCACTGATTCCAATGATTTTAAATGGACAATCAGGTGGTAGAAACTTATTGCTTGCTACCATAAGTATCAGTGTATTTATCTATTATATTTTTTTTAGTATAAGAAAATATCAAAATTTAATTTTTTCTATTTTTGTTATTCTTCTATTATTTATTTCAGAAGGAAACTCATGGTCTCAAGTTCAAGCTTCTAAAATTCAGTCTAAAATTTTAAATACTATATTGCGAAATGAAGAAAAAATTCATAATTCGCAGTATTTAATTTTTAATACCAAATCATTATCTGAAAACATAGAGTATTCACTTGTAGATAATGATTATAATATGTTTAATACATATTTTGGGGCTCAAGTATGGGAGGTTTGGGGGCTAAAAGGTTTTTTAAATAAAAATAAAATTAAAACAAATTTGATAATCATAAATGAAAATCCAATTATTAATAATAAAAGTTTGACATTGAATAAAGTAGTAGATGTAATTAATTATAAAGTTATTGTAGAAGAAATGGATGTATCTACAGAAGATATTTTTATTATAGAATACAAAAATATATTTATAAATAATGAAAAAAAATGAATAATACCAAAAATAAAAGTGCTATTGAACTATCAATTATCATTCCATTTTTCAATAGAATTGATTTATTAAATAATACTTTAAAATCCTTCGATTCAATCCAAAATAATAATTTTGAAATAATTTTAGTAGATGATGGAAGTACTGAAAATTTTAATAATACATATAATGGGTTTTTAGATACTAAAATAAAATATTTTAGAATAAAAAATTCTGAAAGAGGATATGCTAGAAATTATGGGGCACATAAAGCTAGAGGGAAGTATTTAAATTTCTTTGATAGTGATGATATCGTTTTACAAAATCATGTAAATTCTTTTATAGATTTTGCTAAAAAAAATAATTATCCTAATGTTTTTGCAAATTCATATATATTAAGTGATTCAAAAAAAAAATTAAATAAAAATATTGTTTTAAATGGTATTCTTAATAATAAAATTTTTAAAAAAAATATACTTTCGTGCAATTCTGTTTTTATAAGGAAAGACTTTTTTTTACAAAATAAATTTTGTGAAAACCGAGACTTATCGGGTAGTGAAGATTGGGAATTATGGTTGAGAATAGCTTCTAAAGAAAAATTTTTGGGGAATAAAGTTATATCATCAATTATAAATAATCATATAGATAGAAGTACAATAAAGCAAAATTTAAAAAAAATGATTAAAAGAATTGATACTTTGGAAAAAATAATATTAAGTAAAAGATACTTAGTCCAAAAAAATATTTACTATAAAAATGTAAGATCAGAAATCTATTCATTTAAATCATTGATTTTGTCTTCAGATAAAGATAAAAGAAAAGAAGCGGTAATTTATTTATTTAATTCATTATTTTTAAGGCCTTCAAGATTTTTTGATAAAAGAAATTTAGTTATATTTAGAAATATAATATTTTCCTTAATTTGATCAGCTCAAAGTATAATTGAATTAAATAAAAATTTTTTTAAATTATATTATTTAATTTTTGTTTTAAAAATATTAACTTTTTTATTATTTTTAATAATTGTAATATTTCTTGATTTTAAAAATTTTACTATCTTTTTATTAATTTGTGGATAATCATATTTAGCGAAAATACCATCAAGTGTATCCATAATCGCCCATTTTTCTATTTGTTTATCATTTAGAGGATATTGGTTTTTATAATCCCAAACAGGAATAAAAATATCTGACGCAAATTTAGAATTAAATAAAAAAAATTTGAATATTCTCTTTATTTTTAATAAAATCTTAATATTTCTTTTAAGTAACTTTTCAAATTTATCATAGTTAAAAAATAATTTAATTATTGGTCTCCAAAATATATATTTAGGATGCGCTAAACCAATTTTTGGCATTTTATAAATATCAAAAAAAACATATCCTTCTTTGCAAACAAATTCATGAATTTTTAAAATTGAATCTAGTGGTTGTTTAGTATGTTGTAGTACACCTCTACAAAATACAATATCAAATTTTTTATTGGGTATTAATTTATTAAAGTCAGATTTGATAATTATTAAATTTTTATTATTTTTTGCTACATTATGATAAACAGAAGATGACATATCTACAGAAACACATAATTTAGAATATTTTGTAAAATATTCTGTAAATCTTCCTGCTCCTCCACCAATTTCTAAAATAGTTTTATTTTTAATAAGATTTAAATCTCCAAAAAACATTTTTATTAAATAATCTTTAGAAATACTAAAATTATTTAAGCTATCAATTTGAACATCTCGATAATCTTTCCATTGTTTGCCAAAATTTTCAGCATAACCATCATCTTTATCTAAAATATAAAGATTATCTTCTTGTTTAAAAAAATTATTTTTAAAATAATCGATTTTTGAGTTCATTTCTTTATATATAGTTTATTAATAAATTATTATGTGCGGTATACTAGGATTAATTCACAATTATAACAATCCATTTTCAATTGAAGAATTTTCAAACTTAAATAGGTTAAACATTAATAGAGGACCTGATGCTAATTCAGTCATTAATTTTGACACTAATGATATGCAATTAAAAATTGGACATACAAGACTATCAATTCAAGATTTATCAAATAATGCAAATCAACCAATGACATCATTTACAGGAAGATTCACAATATCATTTAATGGAGAAATATATAATCACCAAGAATTAAGGAAATATTTAGACCAAAAATTTATTATAAAATGGAAATCAACTTCAGATACTGAGACACTATTAAATATGTTTGAATTTTATGACTATGAAGATGTTCTGAATATGACTCATGGAATGTTTGCATTCATCATTTATGATAAAAAAAGAAATGAAGTAGTTGTTGCTAGAGATGCAGCGGGTGAAAAACCCTTATATATAAATTTTGATAAAAAACATATTATGATCAGTTCAGATTTAAAATGTATCAAATCTTTTACTTATTTTGATAAGTCTATTTCAAATATTGCATTAAAAAAATATTTAGAACTAAACTATATACCTTCTCCATTAAGTATATTTGAAAATGTTTTCAAATTACCGTCAAGTTCCCTGATGAAAATTAACCTAAATAAGTTTAAATTTAAACTATTTAAAAATTTTGAAAACTTAATTGTTGATAATGGTATAGAATTTTCGAGATGGTGGTCTGTAAATTTAAATAAAAATAAGTATAAAAATCATAATTACAAAGAAATATACGATTTAGTAAAAGATAATTTAAAATCTTCAATTAAAAGTCAGCTTATTTCTGATGTTCCACTAGGCGCATTTCTCTCTGGAGGTATAGATTCCTCTTTAATTGTTTCGATAATGCAAAAATTACAGACACAAACCAAAACATTCACAATAGGATTTGAAAATAAAGAATATGATGAATCAAATGATGCAAATAAAATTGCTAATTATTTATCTACAGACCATACAAATTATGTTTTTTCAAATTTAGATTTTTTACAATTTATTGAAAACTCACCTGCTGCATTTAGTGAACCATTCGCAGATTCATCGCAATTACCAACTTTGCTTGTATCGCAATTAGCTAAAAACAAAGTGAAAGTTGTTCTAACAGGTGATGGCGGAGATGAATTATTTGGAGGGTATAATAGATACATATATGCAAATAAATACTGGAAATTATTTAACTTCATGAATCCAAAATTAAGAAATTTATTTTTTAAAATTATGATACATTACCAACCTAATTTATTTATAAAAATTTTAAATAATTTCACTAATTTAAAAATAACAAAACAATCGATGATTAAAATAAGCAATAGGTTCAAAAATATAACAAATGAGTATTCATATTATAAATCTTTAACAAATGAATGGACATCATCAGATAATATACTTCAAGCGAATTTATCTAAAGATGATGACTTGAGAATTAAAAATTTCTTTACAAATAAATCACTTTCTTTTGAAGAAAAAATGATGTTTTCTGATTTTGAAACATATCTCACAGATGATATTTTATGTAAAGTAGATAGATCAACAATGTTTTATAGTATTGAGTCAAGAGCACCTTTTTTAAATAAAGATTTAATTAATTTGGCATTTAACCTACCTCTTTCTTATAAATTAAATAATGGATATTCAAAAATAATACTTAAAGATATATTGAGTGAATATCTTCCAAATAATTTGATAAATAAATCAAAAAAAGGCTTTGGGATTCCAATTGGTCAATTTATCAGAAATGATTTAAAGGGATGGTCATATGATATTCTGTCAAAGGAACAATGTGCTAAACATAATTTATTTAATTTTGAGGTTATTAAAAAAACATTAGATGATCACATTAAGAACAATGTAAATAATCAATATAAACTTTGGTCAATAATTCAATTTAATTTATGGTATGATAAACTTAATAGTTAAATGAAAAATGTTTTGTTTTTATCTTTTGATGGAATACTTGAGCCTCTAGGTTATTCACAAGTTTTGTCTTATCTTGTCCAATTATCCAAAGGTAGAAATATATCGATACTATCAATTGAAAAAGAAAATGATTTAAATAATTATAATCATTTTCAAAAAATACTAAATATTACAAAAGAAAATAATATAAATTGGCAATATGTAAAATATAAAAAAGGTAAATTAAAATATTTTATTGTAATTTATTTTTTTGTAAAAACTATTAAAATATATTACGTCAATAAAATAAATATTATTCACGCTAGAAGTTATATCTCAGGTTTGCTAAGTTATTTTTTAAAATTTATTTTTAATTTTAATTTTATTTTTGACATAAGAGGTTTTTGGATTGAAGAGAGAGTAGAATGGAAACTATGGGATTCAAAATCTTTTAAATATTTGTTTTTTAAGTTTTTTGAAAAAAAAATATATAACAAAAGTGATATAATAGTTGTTTTAACAAATGATGCCGAACAAATAATTAAAAAAAAAATATTAAAAAAAGATACTGATAAAATATATGTAATTCCTACGTCAATTAAGATATTAAAACACAATTTTAATAAAAAAATTAAAAATAAAGAACCTATTTTTACCCATTTAGGATCAATAGGAACTAGATACGATTTTTTAAAGTATCTAAAAGTATTAAATATAATAAATGATAAATTTAAAATTAAACTTCAAATTATAAACAAAGGTGAACATGATAAAATTAAACAGATAATAAAGAGTAACAATTTTGAAAATTTAGATTACCATATAGAATACATAGAGCCATATAAAGTTTTAGATCAGATCAAAAATAGTGACTTTGGTATTTTTTTCCCAATTAATGGTTTTTATTTAAATGGATATTTTCCTACTAAGCTAGGTGAATTTTTATCTTTAGGAATACCTGTAATTACTACTAGTATTAATAATCATGTTAATGAAATAATATTATCAAACAACGTAGGCATCATTATTGATAATATAAATCCAAACTATAACATAATTTTAAACAATATTAAAAACTTAATAGATGATGATCAATTAGAGGCAAGATGTAGAAATGTCGCCAAGCAACATTTTGATATGAATAAAGCAATTAAAAAATATTCAACAATATACGGAAATTAATGTCTATTTCCATAATAATACCTGTAAAGAATGATTATGAGTCATTTAAAAAAGTATTTATTAGCTGCCTTAACCAATCATTAAAACCTAAGGAAATCATCATTGTGGATTCTAGTGATGATAATTTAATAGAGAATTACTTAGAGAACGCTAATACCAATATTAATATATTATATGATAAACAACTAAATAAGTATCCTGGTGAAGCAAGAAATATTGGCATAAAAAAAGCAAAATATGAATATATTGCATTCCTTGATTCTAAAACTATTCCAATAAATAATTGGTTAGAAATTCAATTCAATAAATTAAAAAATAGTGACAAGGATGTTGTATTTGGTAGTACGAAATATATTGCAAAAAACTATATACAAGAATTAATTCGAGCAGCTACATTTGGAAAAATAAAACATATTACCACACCTGGTTCTTTAGTTAGAAGTGAGGTTGCTTTAAAAAATCTTTTCATTGAAAGAGTAAGAACCGCTGATGATCTAGAATGGAGAGAAAGATTAGTAAAAAAAAACTATGGAATTGCACTTACTGATATTACACTAACCAAATATGAATCATTGCCAAATTCAATAATACTATTATTAAAAAGATATTTTATTTATTCATATCATACAGCACAAGTAAATGTGGATAATAAAACAAAATTTTTTTACTTTTTTTTTATTTCAATTTTAATTTTTTTAATTATACCACGATGGAATCAGTATCTGCCAAATTGGAATATTTATCATCCATTATATATTCATAATCAAACAAAATTATTTATTTTACTTTTATTAATTGTATTTTTTTTAGTAATTTTTATACAAAACTTACCTTTTTTAAATAAGGGTTTTCTTCAAAAAACTATTAAATTTTTTTTAATAATTATTGGTATTGTTTTGGTTTATAATTGGAATTATTTAATTGCAAATTTAATTGACCAATACACCTTATTTTTACCTCATATTACTAAAATATTTTTAATCATATTATTTTTAACATCTTTCATTTTAAGAGGTATATATTACCCAACTATTAGAAATGTAAATAAAAGTTTAATATTTCCTTATGCATGGATTTATATAGGGTTAATAGGTTTGTTAATTGACTTAATTAAAGCGCCATCATATTTTTATGGAGCCATTTTACCCATATCATTTTTAAGAAAAGATAATGACACAAATAATAATAATATTATTTTTTATCCCAAATATGGTGAGCAGTCTCCAAGTTACAGAATTAGATTTTTATCATATAAAAATTATTTAGAAAAAAATAATGTTAAAGTTAAAACTCAAGAATTATTTAATAAGAGTTTTTACAATAAAAAAATATATCAAAATAAAATAAATAAAATTAAATTAATATACTTTTATTTTAGAAGAGTTCTTGATTTAACATTTAGAAAAAAACCTTTTATTGCAATTACTCATATCGAATTATTACCATATATTCCTTTCATCGGTGAATTCATTTTAAAATTACGAAAGATACCTTATATTGTTGATGTTGATGATGCTGTTTATTTAAGATTTGAAAATAGAAATAGTTTTTTTTATTTATTAGATAAAATAAAATTTAAATATATGTTTAAAAATGCATATTATATTTATGCTGGTAATTTATTTCATGTAAATTACTTAAAAAATATAAATAGTAATATTTTATATATCCCAACAAATATTGATTTTGACAGATATAAGATAAATTTAGATTTCAAAAAAAATAGAAACTTTACTGTAGTGTGGATTGGAACTCCATCAACATCTTCATATTTGAAGAGCATTATTCCCATACTTAATAAATTAAAAGATGAAATGAATATTAATATTAAGTTGATTGGTGCAAATAAAAGTCTAATTAATCAATTAAATTGTGAATTTGTTGAATGGGATATTAATAATGAAATTCGCGAGATATCTGAGTGCCATCTTGGCATAATGCCATTACATGATACTACTTGGGAGCTTGGTAAATGTGGTTATAAAATTTTACAATATATGTCATTAAAATTACCAGTAGTTGCATCACCAATTGGAGTAAATAAAGAAATAATTAAAGACAACTTTAATGGTATGCATGCAAAAAATGATAAGGATTGGTACAATAAAATCAAAATTTTAATTGACAACACATCTTTATATAATAAAATTTCAGAAAACGCATTTAAAACTGTTAAAGAAAATTTCGATTTAAACTTATATAAAGAATTATATCTAAAAAATATAAAGAAAATTAATCTAAAATAAAATAGTTCATTATGAAAATAAAATTTAAAAATGTTTATATTTCAGGTTGCGGAGGTATGTTAGGCGAAGCTTTCTATGAAATATTTTCAAAAAAATTCAATTTAAAATGCTCCGATAAATTACCTTTGGACCCATGGTTATCTGAACTAGATTTTACAGATTTTGATAAATACAAAAATGATATTATTAGTCATAGTTCAGATTTACTTATTCATTTAGGAGCTATGACAAGTCTTGAAGAATGTGAAGCTGATCCAAAAATAACATTTCTTAATAACACAAAGTCTGTTGAACACGCCGTAAAAATAACAAAACAACTAAATATCCCTCTAGTTTTTATTAGTACAGCTGGAATATTTGATGGAAAAAAAGATTTTTATATCGATGAAGATATTCCTAATCCATTAAGTTGTTATGGCAGGAGTAAATATGAAGCAGAAAAATTTATAGAAAAAAATTCTAAAGATTACATTATTTGTAGGGCAGGATGGATGATGGGTGGAGGTAAAATTAAAGATAAAAAATTTATTAATAAGATAATTAAACAATTACTTAGTGGAAAAAAGGTATTAAATATTGTTAATGATAAAAATGGAACTCCAACTTACACATATGACTTTGCAAATCAAATATTATTACTATTAGAAAATAATATCCGCGGAAAATTTAATGCTGTATGTGAAGGGTTGACAAGTAGAATTCAAGTAGCAGAGTATATTCTTAAATTTTATAATTTACAAAATAAAGTGAAAATAAATGAGGTAGATTCAAATTTTTTTAACTCTGAATATTTTGCGGTAAGACCCGTATCAGAAAGACTGATTAATCAAAAGTTAAATTCAATTTCAATGAATATTATGAGGGATTGGCGGATATGTCTGGAAGAATATTTGAATAAAAGTTTTAAAGAAATATTATGAAAATAATTAAAAAATTTTTTAATGATAAAGTCTTACTTATTAAATTAAATAAATTTGTTGATAATAGGGGCTATTTTGCTGAAATTTATAATAAAAAAAATTTAAATTTATTAGGCATTAAAGAAAACTTTGTTCAAGATAATATTTCATTATCAAAAAATAAATTTACTTTTAGAGGGATACATCTACAGCTAAATCCTTATTCACAATCAAAAATATTAAGAGTAATTCAGGGTAAAATCATGGATTACGTTGTTGATTTAAGATATAATTCAAAAACTTTTGGTAATTATATTAATGTGCAATTATCTGATAAAAATTTAAATTGTATATATATACCTAAGGGATTTGGTCATGGATTTCTAACTTTAGAAAAAAATACTCTTATTTCATATAAGGTTACAAATTTTTACTCAAAAATTAGTTCAAAAACAATTATGTATAATGATAAGGATATTAATTTAAATTTAAATATACTCAAAAATAAAAATCTTACATTATCTCAAAATGACAAAAAAGGAATCTTTCTAAAAGATTTAAGAAAAATATATAAAAATAGAATTAAGAAATGAAAATTTTAATTACAGGAGGCTTTGGATTTATAGGTTCACATTTGATAAAAAGATTATTACTAAATAAAAAAAATTATGTTTTGAATATAGATTCTAAAAGTTATGCATCAATGCCTGAGTCATTAAAAAATTATGATAAAAATGATAGATATAATTACAAAAAAATTAGTATTACTAACTATTCAAAAATAAGCAGAATTATAAAAAATTATCAACCTAATTTAATTTTTCACTTAGCAGCTGAAAGTCATGTAGACAATTCTATAAATAATCCAAATAACTTTATCTTAACTAATATTAATGGAACTTATAATTTATTAAATGCTTCTGTTTTAAATATTAAACGTAAAGAAAATTTTAAATTTATTCATATATCCACTGATGAAGTTTATGGATCACTTAAAAATAAAAATGAAAAATCATTTACAGAGAATTCTAAGTTCTTACCAAATTCTCCCTATTCAGCTTCAAAGGCAAGTTCTGATCTGTTAGTAAGGGCATGGAATAAAACTTATAAATTACAAACAATAATCACAAATTGTGTTAATAATTATGGCCCTTGGCAATTTCCTGAAAAACTAATTCCTGTTATAATTTACAGCTGTCTCTGTAAAAAAAAAATACCAGTTTATGGAAATGGATCTAACATAAGAGAG
>CETK01090798.1_pt1 | contig 12233 bp, 13 predicted proteins | sample 361431 | NCBI WGS metagenome assembly CETK01 (sample SAMEA2622452, study PRJEB7988) | marine metagenome | biome: marine biome (ENVO:00000447); feature: surface water layer (ENVO:00002042); material: "saline water (ENVO:00002010), including plankton (ENVO:xxxxxxxx)" | depth 5 m | reverse complement strand
AAAACAAGAAGAAGTAGTAGAACAAGTAGAAGCTAAAGAGCCAAAAGAAGATAGCCAAGCCTTGATTGATAAAACAATCAAAGACAGACTTCATAGACAGAAAAGAAGAACACTAGAAGATTTGGGTGTTGCTGACATTGAAGAAGCAAAAGAGATTATTGCTAGATCCAAAGAAGCTGAAGAAAAAAGAAAACTTGAAGCAGGTAAGTTTGAGGAAGTAAGGCAGTCTTTAGTTGATAATCATAAGAAAGAATTACAAAAATTACAAAATGAATTACGAGATGAAAAGATTGATAAACAATTAATTCAATCAGCATCTAGTAATAAAGCAATCAATCCTAATCAAGTAAAAGATTTATTGAAAAATAATGTTCGACTAAATCAAGAAGGTAGAGCAGAAATACTTGATAAAGATGGAACAACAAGATACAACAAAGAAGGCAAACCATTAACCATAGATGAGTTTGTTTCTGAGTTTATGACACAGAATGCACACTTTCAAGTTGCAACCCCTTCTGGGAGTGGAAGTGTTGGTAATGTGGGGAAGGTAAACGCACAGACCTTTAATTTGGCGGACTTAGACATGACTAATCCAGAGGATAGAAAACGATATGCAGAATATCGAAAAGAAAGAAATTCTAAACCAACTGTGATTAATCTAAATAAATAATAACCGCTATTTAAAGGAGAAATAAAATGGCAAATGAAACAACAAGTAGTACGATATCAGAACTATATACTGAGATCGTAGCAGAAGCATTGTTTGTTGCTTCCGAGCAATCAATTATGCGAAATCTTGTGCGAAATTACACTATTGCTGGGGGCGGCAAATCTGTAGAAGTACCGATTTACGCAAATGTATCAGCAGCAGCAGTAAATGAAGCAACAGATTTATCAAACACAGCAATCAACCCTACATCTGTGACTATCACAGCTTCAGAGGTTGGTATTATGACAACACTTACAGACTTAGCTAGAAATTCAGCATCAAGAAATGTTGCGGCAGACATTGGAAGATTATTCGGTGAAGCTATTGCAAGAAAAGTTGATGCAGATTTATCAGCATTGTTCACAGGCTTTTCAACAGAAAGAGGTGGTGGTGCAGGTAATGAACTAACTGTTCAAGACTTGTTTGAAGCGGCGGCAGACCTAAGAACTGCTAATGCACCTGCACCTTATTATGGTGTATTTCACCCAAAGCAAATCTTTAATGTTAAGAAGTCATTAACAAACACATTTGTTGGTAGAGATACAGAATTATCAAATGAAGCTATGAGAAGTGGTTTTGTTGGTAATATCGCAGGTATTCAAATATTTGAAAGTTCAAATGTTTCTGTTGATGGATCAGATGACTCTATTGGTGGTGTATTCTCACAAGATGCTTTAGCACTTGCTATGATGCAAGATCTAAAGATTGAGAGCCAAAGGGATGCTTCGTTGAGGGCTGATGAGCTAGTAGCCACAGCAGTTTTTGGAGTAAGTGAAATCCACGACAGCTATGGTGTTAAATTAACAGCAGATAGCTTGGCTAACTAATAAATAACAATTTAGGGGTGGGTTTTTCCCACCCTTATGATAATAATAATTATGGCTACAACAGATTTTTCAGTTAACTTGGCAGAAGTTCAAAAATATCAACCAGATATAGCCGAGTTTGGCATAACAGATTTTGATACCCAACTACAATTCGCAGAAGATGATGTCATTAGACAGATCAGAGAAGAATGGTGGGAAAGATATAGACATACAGTCAGATACAAAGATATAACAAAAGTCACATCACTAGAGTTAGTAAACTCTAAATTAACAGACGCACAATGGAAAAGGTGCGTAGTTTACAAAGCATTAGCAGATTACATTTACCCAATACTATCAAAGTTCAAAGATCCAGATGGTGGAGATGGTAAAGATACTTTTCAGAACAAAATGGATTTTTATAGACAAAAGTATGCAGAGGAGTTTCAAGCAGTACTTAGAGATGGTGTTGAATATGATGAGGACAGTAGCGGTACAATCCAAGCTAGTGAGAAAGAGCCAATTCATATGTTAAGATTGCAGAGGTAGAAAATGTGCGAATGTTGTGGTGGCGATTGTATCTGTAAATTATGGTAGCATCTGTATCTATTAAATCTAATACGATACAACTAAGAAAAGAACTTGCAGAAATCCAAAGAAAATTTCCAAATGTTATCAGACAAACTTTGGCAAATGTTTCAGCTTTACAAATAAGAAATATTAGAGATAGAACCCAAAGAAAAGGAGTATCTGTCAATGGTTCACCATTTAAAAAATATTCTCTAGGATATAAAAGAGCAAAGGTAAAAGAGTCTGGAGTTGTTGATCTTACCGATACAGGACAAATGTTTAGTTCTTTAACAAGTAAAATTACACCATCAAAGGGTAGTTTGTTTTTTAGAAATATGTTTAGTAATAAAAAAGCATTTTTCCATGACATAGCAGGTGCAGGTAAAGGCAAGGTTGTAAGACCATTTTTCAGTATCAATAGACAAGAAGAAAAACAAATAGTAAAAGTATTTGAAGATAAGATTGCTAAAATATTACAATGAGTAAAAGAGAGAATATTGCAGGGAATATAATTACAGTATTAGATGCTGTATCTTCACCTATTGAATTTAAAAAACTTACAAGAGAACCATTTGATCCAGAGGAGTTATCAAATGCACAGTTCCCTGCCATGTTTATTTCTACAGGAGATGAAACAAGAGAGGATCTAAGTTTGGGTGACTCATCAGCAGGTACAAGAAGTGGCACGATAGATTTTGTGATAGTTGCTTTTGCAAAAGGCACAGATACAAATATAGATACAAAAAGAAATCAACTAATAGAGGTTATTGAGGAAACACTAGATGCTGATAGAACTAGGGGTGGGAACGCATTAGAAACAAAAATTGTAGAAGTTTCTTCTGATGAGGGAACACTTTATCCTTTGGGTGGAGTAAGAATTGTGGTAAGAGTTTTATATAGTTTTACTAGAGGTACAGCTTAATGGCAAAAAGAATAACTTTATGGAAAGATGGATATTCTAAAGAAATTTGGGATAGCGAACTAGACAAGTTTCTTTCATTAGGTTATACACTTAATGAAGAAAAAAAATCTACCAAGAAGAAAAAAAAGGTAGAAGATCAAACAAAGGAGAATGAAGAATGGCAACCCATGTCGGAACAAGTGGATTAGTTAAAGTTGGTGGCACTACAGTTGGTGAAGTAATCGGTTTTTCTATTGATGAAACACAAGATACTGTTGAAGATACAACATTAACTGACTCAAAAAAGTCTTACAAAGTTTTAAGGGGAGATGCTACAGCTACTGTTGAATGTCATTTTGATGAAACAGATAGTGGTCAAGAAGCATTAGATGTAGGCACATCAGCAACTTTGGAATTATATCCAGAAGGTGCAGATAGTGGTGATAAATACTATTCTGGCACAGGTATTGTGACAGGTGCATCTATAGCTGTGACTCTTGATGGCATTATTTCCAGAACTTTTAACTTTCAAATTTCTGGTGGCATATCTCACTTATCTGTATAATATCTAATATTATATGGCTAAAAAAGATTTTCTTGAAGGTGCTATAACTCATTTTAAGCACCAAGAAACAAGAATTATTGAAGTTCCAGAATGGAACTTAGTAGGTGAAGATGCTATTTATGTGAAACCTTTTACTCTCATTGAGAAAGATGAGATATTCAAAGGTACATCTGACAACAGTTTGACAGTTCTTATTGATGTCATTGTAAAAAAAGCATTGACAAAAGATGGTGATAAAATGTTTGATCTTGAAGCAAAGATCAAAATGAAAAGATTTGTAGATCCAGATATTCTAAGCAGAGTTGCAAGTCAAATTCTTGGTACATCACCAGATACACAAGCCTTAAAAAAAAACTAAATTCAAATCAAGATTTTAGATTTTATTATTTTCTAGCAGAAAAATTACACAAAACTATTGGTGAAATTCTACAGATGCCTGTAGAAGAATTTACAACTTGGATAGCTTATTTTACTTTAAAACATGAAGAAGAACAAAAAGCATTGAATAAAGCAAAGATGCAAGGTAAAAGAAGATAATGACTACAAAAAAACTGAATATTGATATTCTTGCTAGAGATAAATCGAAACAAGCATTATCACAAGTTCAAACAAGATTAGGAAATCTAAGAAAATCAGTATTTAGTTTGCGATCTGCATTTATAGGTCTAGGTGCAGGATTAGCAATAAGATCATTTGTAAATGTTGGTAAAGAGGTTGAGAGCCTTAAGATAAGATTTAAATTTTTATTCGGATCAGCAGAAGAAGGTGCAAAAGCATTTGATAATCTTGCAAAATTTGCAGGTACAGTTCCATTTTCATTAGAAGAAATTTCAAGAGCATCTGGTAATCTTGCAGTAGTTTCCAAAGATGCAGATGATTTAAACAGAGTTTTAGAGATCACAGGTAATGTTGCCGCTGTCACAGGACTTGATTTTGAAACAACATCATCACAAATACAAAGAGCATTTGCAGGTGGTATAGGTGCGGCAGATCTTTTTAGAGAAAGAGGTGTTAGAGCCTTATTAGGATTTGAAGCAGGTGCAAAAGTTTCAGCAGAAGAAACAGTAAAAAGATTTGAAGAATTATTTTCTGGTAATGGAAGATTTGCAGGTGCAACTAATGATTTAGCTACAACACTTGAAGGAACCATCTCAATGTTAGGTGATAAATTCTTTAATTTTCAAAAAGATGTAGCAGAAGAATTTTTTGATGAATTAAAGGGAGAGTTTGGTGATTTGAATGTTTTTTTAGAACAAAACGAACAACAAATCGAAGATATTGCAAAAGCTATAGGAGAAAATTTTGCAGGTGCAATTCAAAAAACTTCAAAAGTAATCAAAGATTTAGCACCTGCAACAAAAAATATAGCTGATTCTATAGGTACAGTAATAACAGGTTTTACAAGTTTACCACCATTTGTTCAATCATCTGGTATAATAGCAGCTTTATTGTTTGGTAAAAAAGGTGCTATTGCATTCACATCTCTTACTTTTTTAGTTGGACAAATTCAAGAAATTTTAGATCAAGCAGGTGCAGGAACAATTAGACCATTAATTGATATTGATGAACTTCAAATTGCAAAGGAAAGAATAGAACAAATAAAAGGAGAGCTTGAACTTTTAGAACCTAAAACTGTTGGTATTGCTGCAAGAGAAGAAGATAAAGAAACTGTAAAAAATTTAAGATTAGAATTAAAAGCATTACAAGAAAGTGTATTAAGATTTAATTTTGAACAAGGTATTGCAGAATTTGAAAAACTTATCGATCAATTACAAAAAACTGAAGAAGGATCAGAAAATCTAAAAAAAGAACAAGTAAAATTACAACAAACATTATCAATATCTAAAAATATGTTGGAGTCTGGTGCAAAGGCACAAGCAAAATTATCTTTTGTTCAAAAACAAAACACAATGACTCTTGAAAATTTTAGATTTGAATTTGATAAATTTAACGAAACATATAGAACGAGTATTAGTCAAACAGATCAGTTAAGAGAAAATTTCCCAAGATTTACACAAACATTAAAAGATGCAGGAGATACAACAAAACAACTTGATGGATTATTTACAAATACTTTTAATAATTTTGCAGATACATTAGCAGATAGTATTATGACAGGAAAGTTTGCTTTCAAAGACTTTGCAAGATCTGTTATTGCAGATATAGCTAGAATGATTGCAAAGCAACAAGCATTGATAGCTATTCAAAAAGTTGCAGGATTGTTTGGTGGTAGTATTGGTGGATTTAATATTGGTAGTTTGCTACCTGCTATGTCATCTGGTGGTAGGGTAAACAAAGGTATGCCTGTGTCGGTGGGAGAAGCAGGTCGTGAAATTTTCATTCCCCAATCTTCTGGAACTATCGTACCAAATAATCAAACAGGTGGATCTACAAACATAAACTTTACAATCAATACAGTAGATGCAACAGGGGTAGATGAATTACTTACAAATAGACGAAGCACTATTATCAATGTTATAAATGATGCTTTGAACAGACAAGGTAAAGAAGCATTAGTATAATGAGTGGCACTTATCCAACATCACCAGAATTCAGATCCATAAACTTTGAATCAGAACAGAGAACAAAAGTATCAACTACTGATAGTGGTAAAATGTTCTCAACACAAATAGATGGTCAAAGATTTAAGTTTTCTGCAAGTTATCCTGCACTAAGTAGATCAGACTTCGCACCTGTTTTTGCTTTTGTTATGAAACAAAGATCACAAAAAGAAACATTCCAAATATCTTTACCAGATATTAAAAATGCAAAAGGTAATGTATCTGGAACTGTTTTAGTTAAAAATGCACATACAGCAGGTGACACAACTATTACTGTAGATGCTATGACAGGAACATTAAAAGCAGGTGATCTAGTAAGTTTTGCAGGACATAATAAAGTTTATATGTTGGTTTCAGATGCTACAGCAGATGGTAGTAATGAAGCAACACTTACAATAGAGCCACCATTAAGATCTGCTGTTTCAGATAATGCAGTAGTGACTTATGATGGTGTAGAATTTACTGTTAGACTTACAAGTGATATACAACAGTTTACAACAGACAATTTAGATACCTTTAGATATGAAGTAGATTTTATTGAGGCTTTGTAATGACTAGAGGATTATCTAGTGCAATAACAACTGAATTACAAAATCAGAATATAAAGCCTATTGTATTAATAGAAATTTTATTTCCAACACCACAAAGAATAACAAATCACTACAAAAATATTACACACAATTCCAACACCTATACATCAAGTGGACACTTAATATCTATTGGTGGTAAAGCTGAAAAATCAGAACTTGATGTTGGTAATTTTCAAATTGAACTTTCAGCAGTTGATAGTGCTTTTGTTTCTATTGTTTTAAATAATAATGTATCTAATGATGAAGTCACAATAGACATTGGATTGTTAAATAGTTCAGATGTTTTGATTGATACTTTCAACTACGATATAGGTTTTATTGAGAGTTTCAGTATTGATACAGATAAAGCAAGATTGATATTAAGTTGCACATCTCACTTTGCAGATTTTAGTAGAGTTTCTGGGAGAAAAACAAACGAAGGCAGTCAACAAAATATTTTTCCAAATGATAAAGGTATGCAATATTCTGCACTTACAGTTCAAGATTTGGTTTGGGGTAGAAAATAATGGGTTTCTTTATTCCAATTTTAACAATGATTGCAAAGAGTGTAATCACAGGTATAGCTATATCAAAAGCAATCTCTTGGTTAGCACCTAAACCAGAAATACCAGAGTTTCAGCAAGATACACAAGCACAAGGTGTTTTATTAAACAAACAATCTAACAATGCAAATATCCCTGTTATTTATGGAACAAGAAAAGTTGGTGGTGTAAGAGTATTTTTAGAAACAAGTGGTACAGATAATCAATATTTATATGGTGCTATTGTTTTATGTGAAGGTGAGATCAACAACATAACTAGCATAATCGTAAATGATAGTCCTGTCACTTTTTCTGCAAGTATAGCAAACGGAACAACAATAACATCAAATGACAGTAAGTTTGGAACAACAATACAAGTTCAACCATTTTTTGGTGCTGACGATCAAGTAGCAAGTTCATTATTGACAACACTTAGTTCTTGGACAAGTGACCATAAATTATCTGGAATATGCTATATAGCTTTTAGAATTACTTGGGATAATGATAAATATACAGGCATTCCAAATATTCAAGCTATTGTGCAAGGTAGGAAAGTATCAACTTTTGATGGAAGTAGTAATGAAACCACAGGTCAATTTTCTACTAATCCTGCTTTTTGCTTATTAGATTATCTAAGAAATGAAAGATTTGGAAAAGGTATTCCATTAGCAGATATTGATATACCTAGTTTTTTTTCAGCTTCACAAGTTGCAGTCACACAAGTCACCCCATTCTCTGGGGGATCACAAATCAATCTTTTTGATTGTAATGCAGTCATAGATACAGGACAGAAACTTATTGACAATACAAGAACAATACTAAAAGGCATGAGAGGTTTTTTACCTTATACTCAAGGTAAATATAAATTAATCATTGAAACAACAGGTTCAAGTGTTCTGACATTAAATGAAGATAATATTATTGGTGGCATACAAGTATCATCATCAAGAAAAAATGAAAAATTTAATAGAGTGCAGGTAAACTTTGTAAATCCAGATAAAAATTTTCAATCTGATACAATAGTCTATGATACAGACCACAGCACATTAAAAACAGCAGATGGTGGTTTTTTACAAGAAGGTGTTGTTGATTTACCAACTATTACTAATCCATATCAAGCATTAGAGTTTGGTGAGATTGTTTTAAAAAGAAGTAGAGATAATCTTGGTTTACAGCTTACAGCAAACTATCAAGCTATGAACTTAGCTATCGGTGATCTAGTTGCTGTGACTCATTCAATTACAGGTTTTAGTTCTAAGGTGTTTAGAGTCATGGGTATGGCAATTAATCCATCTTTTGAAGTTTCATTATCACTTATTGAGCATGATGATGATTGGTACACCTTTTCAAGTAAATCAGAAGTGGCAGCAGTTCCTAATACTTCATTTCCAGATCCCCTAACAGTACAACCACCTGCATCAATAACATTGACAGATGAATTAATAGAATATTCAGAGGGTATTGTTATTACAAGATTAAACATAGTCATTGGTGCATCTACAGATAATTTTGTTCAATATTATGTCGTTGAAGCAAGAAAAAGCACAGAAACAAATTTTAAAATTATTGGGCAAGGCACAGAACTAAACTATGAAATGTTAAATGTTGTTGATGATATTACTTATGATGTAAGATGTAGAGCAATAAATACACTTGGCATCTCATCATCATCAATTACAGCTAGTAGAAAGATTGTGGGTGCAACAGAGCCACCAAGTGATGTCAAAAACTTTTCTGTCAATATGCTTGGTAGTTCTCAAATGCAGTTGAATTGGGACGCAAACACAGATCTAGATATATCATTCTATGAGATAAGATATCAAAATGTTACATCAAATGCACAATGGAATAAGTCAGTAAATTGGCTACAAGTACCTAGAACATCTGGAACTTCTATCACTACAAATACTAGAAGTGGTGCTTTTTGTATAAAAGCTGTAGATAAACTTGGTAATGAAAGCAACAATGAAACCATTATATTTTCAAATATTGCACAAATCACAGAAAACTTCAAAGACATACAAACACTTACAGAAGATATCACAGCAGGAACATTTGATAGTGATGTAGCATTGACAGATAGTAGTGGCACTAATTCTATAGTTTTAGACACTAAAAATGATTTTGATGATCTTACAGGAAACTTTGATAGTGCATCTGGTGATTTTGATTTAGGTGGTGCTGATGATAATATTGATGATGAAGGATTTTACACTTTAGCACAAACACTTTCATTATCTGATATTTATGATGTTTCATTCATCAAAAGCATAACAATCGACCAAATAGAAGATCCATACGATTTATTTGATGATGGTAGGGGTGTTAGTTTATTTGATGATGCACCTGCACCATTTGACGGAAACGATCCCACAAACGCAACAGCACAGCTTCAAATAGCTACTTCAACCACATCTTTAGATAATGCTACTGAATTTCAGCCTATGAATACATCAACTACTTTTAAAGGTAAGTTTTTTAAATTTAGATTGAGATTAGCCAACACAAACAACAAAACAAGAGCATTTGTATCTGGTATCTCTATTGATATTAAAATGCAGAAAAGAACAGAAACAGGGGAAGATCAAGCTAGTGGTACAAGCACTAAGACTATTACATTTACTAATCCATTCTTTGCAATTCCAAGCATAGGTATATCTGCTCAAAACATGGCAACAGGAGATTTTTTTTCAATCAGTAATAAGTCAATTTCATCTTTTGATATTGTATTTAAAAATTCAAGTGGTACTAATATAAACAGAACTTTTGATTTTGTTGCAATAGGTCATGGGTTGAAAAGTTCTTCATAATGAGGTAAAGAATAAAATATGAGTCAAGTATCAGATGTTTCTATAGCTAATCAAGGGTTTTCAGCATTTAGAACAGAATTAAATAATATTCTTGGTGCATTAAATTCAATGCACTCTGGAACATCAAGACCATCCTCAGCAACCACAGGCACTATGTGGTTAGATACAACAAATTCTGGATCTAATTCATTAGAGATTAAATTTTTTGATGGATCAGATGATATATCTGTTGCAACTATTGATACATCAGCAAACACAATAAACTTTTTAGATAGTGTTGTAACAGGCATAAATATTGTAACTGATACTTCACCTCAACTTGGTGGTGATTTAGATACAAATAGTTTCAACATAAAAATAGATGATGCACATGGATTATTTGATGAAAACAATAATGAGCAGTTAATATTTCAAACTACTGCAAGTGCTGTCAATTTTGCAGAACTTACTAATTCTGCAACGGGTAATGATGTTGGATTAGCTGTTGATGGTAGTGATACCAATGTTGGTCTATCATTATCTACAAAAGGATCTGGTAAATTTAAATTTAATGACTCTGCATACTTTCCAGAAGCAACACTAACAGACGCATCTACTATTGCATGGGATGTTCAAAGTTCCCCTGTTGCTAAAGTTACACTAGGTGATAATAGAACTTTAGGTGCAGGAACAAATGCTGTTGCAGGTCAGTTTGTTAGTTTATTAGTAATTCAAGATGGCACAGGATCAAGAACATTGAGTTTTAACGCAGTTTATGAGTTTACACAAGATACAGCACCCACACTTACTACAACAGCAAGTAAGGGTGATTTATTTGTATTTAGATATAATGGATCAAAATTTTTAGAAGTTGGAAGGAACTTGAATTTAACTTTATCATAATATGTTTGCACTAGTACAAGAAGGATCAATAGTTTCACACCCAAAGGGAAACAAAGGTATTACAATAGATGATGTTCAATATCCATCAACTATTTATAGATTATGGACAGAAGCTGAAAGAAATGCGATTGGCATTTATACAGTAGAGATTGATAATACTAATCTAAAAGATGAAACATATTACATAAACACAAACCAAACTATTGCTTATGATAGTAGTGCTGACAAAGTTACAGCTAGTTATGGAACTGCAACCGCTAAAAGACTTAATGATGAAAATGCAGTTGATGACAATGGTGATCCAATACTTGATGAAAACGGAGATCAAGTTGTTAATTATGGATTGAAAACAAAGTACAAAAATCAATTTAATGCACAAGCAAAAGGCTTATTAGAAAAAACAGATTGGTATGTTATCAAAGCAACTGATGTAGAAAGTTATTCTGTACCAAGTAATATTACAACTTATAGAACACAAGTAAGAGCAAAAGTGAATTCTATGGAAACTGATATAGATGATTGTTCTACTGTTGAAGAACTTATCACTTTACTTTCATATACCACAAATGATGCAGGAGTCAGTTCAAGACCATTAGGCGAGTTTCCAGACGAGGTAGTATAGATGGTTGCTATACTTGGTGCTAATAGTGTATCTGGTGGGTATGAAGTAAGTAATTCATTAAGATTTAATAGTAGTGATTCAGCTAGATTAACAGACGATTTTTCTTCTGCATCAAGACAGACTTTTACTTTTTCAACATGGTTTAAAAGAAGTAAATTAAGTGCAACTATGAGTTTACTTTCAAGTGGTACAAGTAATTCAGAAAGAACAAGTTTATTCATAAATTCAGATGATACAGTTAGGTTTTTTAGTTCCGAAAGCGACTCTGTTGCAAAATTATTAAAAAGTAATGCTGTGTTAAGAGATCCCTCTGCTTGGTATCATTTAGTATTGAGATACGATTCTACTCAATCGACTGATACAGATAGAATAAGATTTTATCTTAATGGAAGTGAAATGGATTATCAATCATCACCTGTCTATCCTGCTCAAAATAATTCAACACAATATATAGGAAGTAATGATACTCATGCTGTTGGTTGTTTATTTCATGGCTCTTCTGCTTCTGAATTTTTTGATGGTTATATGACTGAAACACATTATATAGACGGAACATCCTTAGATCACACATCTTTTGGAGAGTTTAACGATAATAAAGTTTGGATACCAATAAAATACACAGGAACATACGGCACTAATGGTTTCTTTCTACAGTTTAAACAAACAGGAACAAGTCAAAATTCAAGTGGTATAGGT
>CETK01034109.1_pt1 | contig 12263 bp, 8 predicted proteins | sample 361431 | NCBI WGS metagenome assembly CETK01 (sample SAMEA2622452, study PRJEB7988) | marine metagenome | biome: marine biome (ENVO:00000447); feature: surface water layer (ENVO:00002042); material: "saline water (ENVO:00002010), including plankton (ENVO:xxxxxxxx)" | depth 5 m | reverse complement strand
AATAATAACTTTTCAGTAGTTGATTTTGGTGTAATTAAAACAACTACAAAAGATAAATTATCTGAAAGATTAAAAATAATATTTAATGGTACTAATCATTTAATAAAAAAGTATAAACCATCAATTTTTTCAATAGAAGAAATTTTTTATAGTAAAAATGTAAAATCATCTTTACTATTAGGACATGCAAGAGGAGTAGCAATTGCAGCTGCTTCAACAAATGAATTATTAGTATATGAATATTCTGCTAGAAAAATTAAACAATCTTTAACAGGTAATGGGAATGCTCATAAAGATCAGGTAAGGTTTATGGTAAAAAATATGTTAAAAATGAGTACTGAACCAACTTCATCCGATGCTTCTGATGCACTTGGAATAGCGCTTTGTTATGCATTACAAACTAAATTGGAATACTAATGATTGTTCAGATTACAGGAAAGTTAATATATAAAAATGTGAATGAACTTATCATAGATGCCAATGGCATTGGTTATTCTTGTAGCATTTCAACTACTACTTATAATAAGTTGCCAGACTTAAATCACACTTTAACTATTTTGACTTATTTACATATTCTAGAAAATAAGCATTCGCTTTATGGTTTTAGTGATGAATCTGAGCGACAGTTGTTTTGTCTGCTGATTAGCGTTTCAGGCATTGGTCCAAAGATTGCTATACAATTATTATCAAAAACTGATAATAAACAGATGAGCCAAATGATTATTAATGGTGATGTTAAAATGTTATCTTCTTTACCTGGTATTGGACCCAAAACTGCTAAAAGATTAATTATAGAATTAAAAGATAAGTTTACTTTAACAAATGATGATTCAATTCCAGTAGATAATACCATGAATAAAGAACATCAAGATGCTTATAATGCTTTATTAACATTGGGATATAAATCAATTGACATTCAAAAGAAGATTAATAAACATACTAATCTCAAGCCAGAAATTACCACTGAAGAATTAATCAAAATTTGTTTGAAGGACTTAAAATGAAAAAAACATCGCTCCATAAGAATCACTTATCTTTAAATGCAAAAATGGTACCTTTTGCAGGTTATGATATGCCCGTAACTTATAATAAAATTTCAAATGAGTACAATTCAGTCAGAAATAACTGTGGTATATTTGATGTTTCACATATGGGACAGATTAAAGTTACAGGTTCTGATTCAATTCGATTTATCCAATATTTAACTGTTAATGATGTTAATGAACTCAAAAGTAATCAAGCACAATATTCTGCCATGTGTAATAAAGAAGGTTTTATCATTGATGATTTAATTGTTTATAAGAAATCAGATGATGATTTTTTAATTATTGTTAATGCCTCCAATACTGATAATATTTTAGAATGGATGGATTTACATAAAGTCAATTTTGAGATTAATATTAATTTAATGAATCATTCTCATTCACTAATTGCACTTCAAGGACCTAAAAGTAGAAATATTTTAAGTACAATCATTGGTGAAGCCATTAATATCAAATTTTACCATCTAAAAGAAATTCAATTGTTTGATCATGATGTAATTATTTCCAGAACTGGATATACTGGTGAGTTAGGTTTTGAAATTTTAGCAAGCCATTCTGTTATTAAAAAATTATGGGACCTTTTTATTCAAAATGGTGTTAATGCATGTGGTTTAGCAGTACGAGATGTTTTACGAATGGAAATGAAGTATTGTTTATATGGAAATGACATATCAATTAAAACAAATCCTATTGAAGCTGGATTATCATGGATAGTTAAGTTTAATAATGATTTCATTGGAAAAAACGCTTTAAAAGATTACAAAACAAAAACTGACCAAAAACGTTTAATTGGTTTTAAGATGATAGACAAAGCAATACCAAGAAAGGGATATAATATTTTTTTTAATGATGCATTAGTTGGTTCTGTAACTAGCGGCACCCATTCTCCAACTTTATCAAAAGGTATCGGACTAGGGTATATTGATAATATTCACAATAAAATAGGCAATATGATTACCATTGAGATTAGAGGTAAATTAATGAAAGCTGAAATAGTAAAAACCCCTTTTATTAATAATACATCAATACATTCTTAAATAGGGTATTTAACAATGAAAAAAAATAATGAAATTTTAGCTATTTTATTGGCCGTATTATCCTTGTTTATTTTTGTTAGTATTATTGAGTTCCAATCAATATATGAGCCAAATGTTTTATTTCATTTATTTAATTCTAATACTTTAGATATTAATTTACCATCTACTGGAATTTTGGGAGCTAGTATCTCTGCGCTACTCGTAAAATATTTTCTAGGTTATGGTTCTTTTGCTATATGCACTGTACTTTTTATGTATTCTTATTTAATCTTTACGCAAAAAGATTTTAAAAATAAAAAATATATTGTTTTATCTTTATATCAAATGTCAGCAGGACTATGGTTTTCAGTATTTTTGACGTGGTATGGTGGTGCAAGTAATGAAGCGGGTATTGTGGGATTTATATTAAATCATTTTTTAAATGATTTTATTAAAAATTTCATCTATATACTTTTACCGATTTCTTTGTTGATTTTGATAAGAGGTTTTATTGATTTTTCCATTTATGAATCCATAAAAAAAATATTTGAATATATTAATAAATACAAAACCTCTAAAAGTATTGAAATAAAAAACGATGAATTGGATATCACACAAGATTTAATAAAACAGGAACAGGAAAATAATACAGAAACAGATAATCAAGAAATTGAAGAAGAAATAATAAAAGAAGAACATTTAGAAATTCCACAAGATAATACATCTAATGAAATAATTATTGAAGAGCAGGATTTGATTGACGAGAGTAGTATAGATGACATAAATAAAGTTGCATACGACAATTATAAGTTACCTTCATCAAATTTATTAAATGAACCATTAGAAATTGTAAATGAATCAAGTGAAGAAGACTTGAAAAATCAAGCTTCTCAACTTATTCATGCTCTTGAAACTTTCAATGTGCAGGGTCAGGTTATTCGCATTTCACCTGGACCTGTTATAACATTATTTGAAATAGAGCCTGCAGAGGGAGTTCGAGTTAACAAATTTACCACCTTATCAGATGATTTGGCGCGTGTCATGCAAGCAAGTAGTATCAGAGTCATTGCTCCAATACCAGGTTCTAGATCAGTTGGTATAGAATTACCTAATAAAAATCCGCAGACAGTTTATTTAAAAACTATACTAAATTCTGAAAAGTATGTTAATTCATCATCTAAACTAACTATTGCAGTAGGTAAAACTACTACAGGTGATGCTTTTGTATTTGATCTTGGTTCACTACCACATTTATTGATTGCAGGTGCTACAGGTGCTGGAAAATCTGTATGTATTAATACAATTATAATGTCTATTTTATATAAAGCCAAACCTGATGAAGTCAAATTTGTATTGATTGATCCTAAAAAATTAGAGTTATCAATTTATAAGCAGTTAGTTGGTTATCATTTAATTACTTCTTCTAATTTGGATGAATATGTAATGACTACTGCTGAAAATGCTGTAGGTATTTTAGATGCTTCAATTAATGAAATGGAACGAAGATTTTCTTTATTTGCAGAATCAAATGTTAGAAATATTGGTGAATATCATAACAAATATAAAAATGATAAAACTATGGAAAAAATTCCTTATTTAGTTGTATTGATTGATGAGTTAGCTGATTTAATGATGACTTCTAGTAGAGCAGTTGAAGATCCTATTACTAGATTAGCTCAAAAAGCTCGAGCAGTTGGCATTCATTTAGTTGTAGCAACACAAAGACCTTCTGTTGATGTCATCACAGGTTTAATTAAATCAAACTTTCCAGCCAGATTATCTTTTCAAGTTTCATCAAAAGTAGATTCTAGAACTATATTAGATCAAATGGGTGCTGAAAAACTTTTAGGTAAAGGAGATTTATTATTTTTGAAACCCGGAACTGGATCACCAATTAGATTGCATAATGCATTTATTAATTTAGATGAAATCCAAGAAGTTTTAACTCACATTAATAGCCAACCAAAGCCAAATGAAATCAAATTACCTGAAGCAAAAAAGGTCTCTTTAGAAGCGTCAGGAAATTTAGATGAAAATCATGATGAATTACTTGAAGACGCTGCTAGATTAATAATTAATACAGGACAAGCTTCAGTTTCATTGCTTCAAAGAAAGTTTAGAATTGGATACAGTAGGGCTGGTAGATTAATTGATGAATTAGAATCTTTAGGAATTGTTAGTGGATATAGTGGATCAAAAGCAAGAGATATCTTGGTTGATGCATCTTATATTGAAGATATATTTAATAAATAATTTTTATGTTTAAATATTTCATTAATATTATTTTCATTACTATAGTATTTAATAATAACACATTATTCAAATTTCTTTCGCATAATACTCAGTTTATAAAAAGTTACCCTAAAATTATTTCATTTAAATATATTAATAATATTGAACGTTTATCAAAATCAGGATATGGAGAAATCATAATTGGTAAAAAAAAATACAAGGTAAATTTAAAAAATCAAATAATTAAAGTTAGTGATAACAAACTTCAAAGGTATAATGTTAATACTAATCAAATATTCATTGAAAATACAAATCATCAATTTGATTCTTTAATTTTCAATTCTTTTAATAAAGATTTTGATAACTTAATTAAACACAACCTATTAAATGAAAAATTTAAATTAGAAATTACACCTAGTTTAGATTCAACATCTATTATTGAGATAAATGTGGAATATGAAAACTATAATTTTACACTTTATGATTTAAATTTCATTTATGAAAATATTGATACTACTGAAGTATTTTTATTTAATTTTCCTGATGCATTTATATTTGATTTAAGAAATTAAAATGAAAAAAATTAAAATTTTATTAAATAGCCTGATCAGTATTTTTATTACAATATTCAGTTTGTACTTATTTTTTAATAATGATAATAATGAGATTAATTTTTTAGACTTATTTAATTTAATCAAACAAGGATGGCTCTATTTATCCTTAGCAAGTATTTTATTAATTTTTAGCGTTTACTTAAGAACACGCAGATGGCAATATCTATTTGATTTAGATTCAAAAATAGACTTCTCAATTTTATTCAAATCTCAATTAATAGGATATTTTGCAAATAATATTTTACCAATACGTTTGGGAGATGTAGTAAGAAGTTATGTTGTATCAAAACATACAAAGAAAAAAATTAGTTATTTAATAGGCACCATAGTAATGGAAAGAGTAGTTGATACTTTAACTATATTGTTTTTTAGCATAATTACCTTATTATATTACGGGCCTGATTATTTAGAAATACAGTTTATTTTTTTAAATTTACCTTTTATTGTTACTATAGCGATTATTATCATAATGGGATATTTATTATATAACTTCTTAATAAAATTTTCCATTTCCGAAAAAATACATGAAATCTTAAAAAATATTTGGTCTGGATTTTCTGATATACAATTGAATCAAAAACAATATATTGTATTTTTATCAATTGCATTATGGTCAATTTTTGTAGTTAATGTATATTTGATCCAACTTATTTTTCCGCACTTAAAGCTTAGTATATTTGACTGTCTTTTAATATTAGTTGCATCATCATTAATTCAAATGATTCCTGTTGGTTTTGGAGCTATTGGGGTGTTTCATTTAGGTGTTCAAGGTGTATTAAATAAATTGGGCATAAACGATTTTAATAATTTTATTATTATTTTACACTTATACAGCCTGTTTATTTATACATTAACAGGTGGTTATTATTTTATAACAGATAAGATTTTAATTACAAAAAATATTTTCAACCATATCAATGAAAACTAGTTAATATTGGAAAATTTTTTCTTTTTGTTAATATAATATTTTTTCACAATGGAATATTTCTTCATTAACTCATTTGAAATTTTTTTATTATTTTTATAGGTCTTAACATTATTCCTTTTTCTTGCAACAATATATTTCAAATTTTTTATCAACCATAAATTTGCTAATAACACAGCGAATGAACCTTTAATATTTAATTTTACTGCATAAAAAATAATAGTTAATTTTTCTAGTGTTATTCTTTTAATTAAATTTATTAATGATAATTTTAAATTATTTGTGATAAATAAAATCATACTGTTTCGGTGATTTAAAAATATTTTTTTAAATGATCCGTATGGTAAAGTTTGACCACCTTTGTGATATAATACTGCATTCGGTTGTATATATATATCATAACCTAACATTAAACATTTCCAGTGGTAATCAATTTCTTCCATATGAGCAAAAAGTGATTCATCAAAACCTTCAATCTTTCTAAAAACATCACTACTGGTTAAAAATCCTGTACCACTTGCCCAAAATATTTTGGTTTCTTTATCATATTGACCTGTATCTTTTTCAATTGTATCAAACAGTCTGCCTTTAACAAAAGGATAACCTAAATGATCAATGTAACCTCCACATCCACCCGCATAATCAAAGTAATTTTTTTCAAAATAGTTTTTTATTTTAGGTTGCACAGAAGAAATATTATTATTTTTTTCAATTGTATTAATTAATTCAGTAATACAATTTTTAGTTATGATTGTATCATTATTCAAAAATAAGAGATATTTTCCTACAGCATTCTTTGCACCAAGATTACATCCACCCGCATATCCTAAGTTAATATTAGAGTTTATAATTTTACATTGAGAAAATTTTTTAGCAATGTATTGAATACTACTATCTTGACAATTATTATTTACTATTATCAATTCATATTCTATTGAATCTAAGGTATCATAAATTGATTGAATACATTCATTTAATATTGTTTTTCCTTTTAAATGTGGAATGATAATTGATAGATTCATATTATCGAATATAGAAATCTGGGAAATATTTTTTTACTAATTTTGGATCTACTGTTGATAATAGATTTTGTATATTTGAATCAATCAATTTCATATTTTCATCTAGGCTAAAATCATTAGGATTTTGCTCAATTTTGTATTGAATAACTTGCAAAAGAGATTGACAAAATGATAAGGCTCCATAATCATAAGAGATTTCAGTTGGGATTATATGTCTTGGAAAATATTCGTTCATGAGATTAATAATTTTAAAACTTTCATTTAAATGATTTGATCTGTTTAAGTCAAGAGCAATATTAGTAGCAGTTTTAAAAAATACATTTCGATAATTCGCTGCCAATCTTTCAATGTTTGGTCCGTAAAATACACCTTCTTTATCAAGGTTTTGATATCTGTAAATGCCTTCACTAATTAATCTTGCATTATTAAAATCATCAGCGTTTCTTAATAAATTATTATCATTAGATTTAGTAATCATTTGAATTGTTTTTTCAATATCCATTCGTATATCCATTGGAGTATTATTTTTTTGATTTGATAGTCTATATACTAAACCCTCCTGAATTAAGTAGTCATCTAATCCAAGATTATTATTTCCTGTGGTAGTAGAAAAATAAATTGGATTTAAATCAAAACAATCTTCAATTATTTTTAGAATTGTAATATTTGTTAATCCTACACCATATGTACCAGGATTAAATTTCCACGTAAAATTTTTACCTGAATCTGATTTCAAATCAATAGTGTAATCATTTTGAAGATATCTTGAAAATGCATATTCCATTAATAATTCATAATTTTCAGACTCTACTATTTCTAAATATTCGTCAATTTCACCATCAAGATTAAACATTTTAAGACTAGGCTTATGTTCATCTAATTGTCTGATATAACTTGGAAAATTTAATAAACTTAGATTTACAACCTTTACATCTTTTCTAATATTTTCTACTTCTTGTATATACCATAAAGGAAATGTATCATTATCTCCGTTTGTAAATAATATTGCATTTGGCTCACAAGAATTAAGAAGATTATATGCGTAATCCCATGCCTCATACCTTTGTGATCTATCATGCTCTCTCCAATCTGTAATTCCCATTAGAATGGGCATAATACACAATAAAAGAATTGATGGCACTAAAGATTTAATATTAAATCTCTTATTTAATTCAGATAGTATACCAAATACTCCAATACCTATCCATATTGAAAAAGCAAAAAAACTACCTACATATGCATAATCTCTTTCTCTAGGCTGGGGGTCACTTTGATTTAGATACACTACGATAGCGAGGCCTGTTAATATAAATAAATTCATAACAGACAATGCTCGAAGAGGATCTTTTCTAAAGTGATAAAAAACACCAAATAAACCAATGATAAATGCTAACGGTATAATATATCTAAAGAAATCAATATTTTGAAGGGGACGCATACTCATCAATGGTGTGCCATCTATACTATTACGAGTCCACGACCTTTCATTCCAATCTTCTTTACCAATGAATTGCCAGGCAAAATAGCGCAAATACATTTCTTTAAATTGATAGTTCCACACAAAATTAGTGATTTCTTTATTGGATACATCGTTAGGATTCAAGGTATATCTTTTCCAACTCTCACTATTGCCTTGACTATTTATTATTAGAGAAGTTTTTCTATCTAAAATGCTCCATTGACCATATTGGTCTCGATTAATATATTGATAAGCACTTTTAATATCTTCTGGATTATTGTAGTTAATTTTTGGATTTTGTTGAGCTCTTATAAAAATTAGCGAATATGTAGAGTAACCTATCAATACCATTAATGTACAAGTAATAACTAATCTTGAAATTTGTAAATATTGAGTACCATTTGAGTTATATAATTTACTTAAACACCAAAAAACTAGAAGTATAACCAATAAAGATTTAAATAGATTTAACGTTGTTTGTTTTTTTAGTAGATGGAAATAATTAATACCATTTTCATTATAAAAATTGATTTGATCATTCGAACTCTTGATAACCCAATTTGCGACATCATTTTTAATCCCGTTCTGAATTAAGTCCATATAATAGAATGTTTTAGCTTCTTCGTTTGGTGCTGATATAAATTTATCATATATATTTACTTGTTGCTCACTTAAGTGATATGAATAACTTTGTATTTCTTGTGTTTTATTTTTTAATGACATTTTTATATCTTCGATAAAAAATTCATTAACCGAAATAAAGGACAAAATAAAAGCAAATATAATTGTAATAGAATATTTGATTTTTTCATTTAAATTTATATTGATAAGTATAGTAGATATAATTGCAGTTATTAAAAATAAAATTAAAAGAGTAGGATCTGAAATTTTATTTGCAATGGACGGCAATCCTTTTATTATACCTTTGTATATTATTACAAAAATTAATCCCGTGACAACCGAAAGAAGTAAATAGTGTTTCATTCTTATATGTTCTGATTTTTTAATTTTATAAAAAATAATAAGTGCAATAAAGGGTATAGCAAGTAAATTAAGTAAATGTATCCCTATTGCTAATCCAATGAAATAACTAATTAAAATTAAATATTTAACATGATTACCGCTTTCAAATTTTGATGCCCACTTTAATATTAACCAAACAACTATGGCTGTAAAAAAAGTTGACAAAGCATATACTTCAGCCTCAACAGCATTAAACCATTGAGAATCAGTAATAGCAAAAGTAAGCGCACCAATTAATGCTGAACTATAAATTGATAAACTATCTCGATTCGTAAAAATTTTTATTAGTTGCACTATTATCATATAAAGTAGCATTATTGATAAAGCGCTTGCTAACGGAGATACTAAATTGACTCTTGCTCCCATATCATTTAATAGTGGAATTTGAGAAAAGAAATTACTAATTAATAAATATAAAGGTGTGCCTGGAGGATGAGGAACTCCCATGATGATTGATGTTGCAATAAATTCTCCACAATCCCATAGAGATACAGTTGGAGCCATAGTAAAAAAATAAACGCCAAAAGGGACTATAAAAGCAATGAAAGTAAAAATTTTATTTATTTTTTTTAAGTTTAGTTTATCCAATTTTTATAAACTCCAACATATGATGATACTTCCTTTTAAATACTTGTTTAATTTTTTTATTTTTATTCAAATTTAATTTTGGGTCCTTTATTACCATTTCAAAAGCCTGCTGTCTAGCTCTTCTTATAATTGGACCATCATTACTAAAATCTACAACTTTTGATTTTATAAAACCATGCTGTTTTGTGCCAAAAAAATCACCAGGTCCACGCATTTTTAAATCTTCATCTGAAATAATAAATCCATCTAAGGTTGATGTCATAATTTTCAATCTTTTATCAGCATTTGGAGTTTTTTTTCGTTGTATAAAAAAACAATAACTTTGTTTTGATCCTCTCCCAATTCTTCCTCTTAATTGATGAAGTTGAGTCATTCCAAAACGTTCAGAATTTTCAACCATAATTACAGTTGCATTTGGTATGTTAATTCCAACTTCTATTACGGTTGTTGCTACTAAACAATTTATTTCCCCATTATTCATTTTTATCATTTGCGAATCAATTTCATCTTTATTCATTTTTCCATTGATATAACCAACTTTAAAATCATTAAAAATCAACTTTAATTTTTCATATCCAGATTTTGCAGCCTCGAGGTCCAGTTTTTCAGATTCATCTATCAGTGGATAGACAACAAAACATTGTCTACCGGATATCATTTCCTGTTTCATAAACTCATATGTTGATTCTATTTTATCTGGGTATATTAAACTAGTTTTAATAGGCAGCCTATTTTTAGGTAATTCATCAATGATTGAAATATCCATATCTCCATGAATAGTAATAGATAATGTTCGGGGAATTGGCGTTGCAGTCATCGATAACACTTGGGGTGAATTACCTTTTTCTATTAATAATTTTCTGTGTTCCACACCAAATCTATGTTGTTCATCTATTATGATTAACCCTAAATCGTTGAATTTCACTGGCTCTTGAATCAGGGAGTGAGTTCCAATTATAAATTGAATTTCACCTGACTTTAATTCGTTCAAAATAATATTTTTTTCTTTTTGAGGTATATTAGATGTTATGAGCCCACAGGTTATATGAACTTTCTCACAGTATTCTTTAATACTTTCATAATGCTGTTCAGCTAAAATCTCTGTAGGGGCCATCAATGCCACTTGTTTTTCTTCAGACATTACAATTGCAGCAGTCAATACAGCAACAATAGTTTTTCCTGAACCTACATCACCTTGAATTAAGCGATTCATCACCTCTTTTGATTTTAAATCAGCTCGAATTTCTCTCAATACTCTTATTTGCGCATTTGTTAATTGAAAATTTAGACTTTCATATATATTTTTTAAATATTGGCCTCTTTTTTGATATGAATGACCAATATTATTTTTTTGATTATTTCTTTTTAATGCCATTAGTAGTTGTATAAAAAAATGTTCATTAAATTTTAATCTATACAAAGCATTTTTTATATCATCATTTGTTTTAGGAAAATGAATTTGATTTAATGCTTGGTCAAGACTGATTAACTTTTCTTGTGATAATAAATCTGATGGCAAAAAATCATCAATAATATATTTATCATTTAGAATAATATTTTTTATTAATTTTCTAAATCCTCTACTATCTAACCCTTTTGACTTTAATTCTGATGTGGATGAATATTGTGATATTATTTGGCCAGTATTATGATTTTCAGATTGACTTAATATATCAAAATCAGGATGTGTAATTTTTAAGCCGTTATAAAACTCTAATTTTCCATAGACAGCTATTTCATCATCAATTTTAAATTTTTCCATTATCCAGGAGAGGCCATTAAACCATATGCATTGCAACTCTCCAGTACCATCTGAAATGGTAACTTGAAACAGTCTTCTTTTACCAATCATTTTTATATTTTTGCTTACAACTTTTCCAATTATAACAGCTTGTTCTCCAATCTTAGTATTACTAATTTTTTTTATATTGGTTCTATCTAAATATTTTCTGGGGATATTATTGATTAATTCATAAATAGTATCAATACCATAGGCTTTTAATTGTTTAGCCCTTTTAGGTCCAACACCTTTTAGATATGTTACATCATCATATAATGGATTAGAGTAAGTCAAATTAAAATGAATGATTTATTTATTTAGGGATTGTAGGTTTATTTCTAATTTTTCGAGTTGTTGATTATAATCTTTGAATTTCTTTCTTTCATGATCAATAATTTCTTTTGGTGCTCTATTTACAAAATTTTTGTTATCTAATTTTTTTGAAATTGCATTTAATCTACCGTTCATATCTTCAACCTGCTTTTTGAGCCTTTTAATTTCCTGCTCAATATCTATTAATCCTTTAAGGGGAATAAATATTTCAATATTTTCAACTACTGC
>CETK01101110.1_pt1 | contig 12286 bp, 9 predicted proteins | sample 361431 | NCBI WGS metagenome assembly CETK01 (sample SAMEA2622452, study PRJEB7988) | marine metagenome | biome: marine biome (ENVO:00000447); feature: surface water layer (ENVO:00002042); material: "saline water (ENVO:00002010), including plankton (ENVO:xxxxxxxx)" | depth 5 m | reverse complement strand
GAAGATATATTTTATATAATAGAAGAATAATTATGAATGAGAATAGTAAAGATTTTTTATTTAAATATTTAAATAACCATTCTCCAACAGGTTTTGAGTCACCTGGACAAAAAATATGGTTGGATTATATTCAACCATATATTGATGATTACATATCTGATACTTATGGTACAGTTGTTGGTGTAATAAATCCTGAAGCTGAGTACAAGGTAGTTATAGAAGCTCATGCTGATGAAATCTCTTGGTTTGTAAATTACATAACTGAGGATGGTTACATTTATGTTATTCGTAATGGTGGCTCAGATCATCAAATAGCTCCATCTAAAAGAGTAAATATTCAAACGGAAAAAGGAATAGTCAAGGGAGTTTTTGGTTGGCCAGCAATTCATGTTAGAGATCCAAAAACTGAACAAACGCCATCTCTTAAAAATATTTTTATTGACGTTGGCTGCTCTTCAAAAAAAGAGGTCGAAAAGCTTGGTATCCATGTTGGTTGTGTCATTACTTTCGAAGATGAATTGATGGAGCTTAACAAAAAATATTTAACGGGGAGAGCTCTAGATAATAGAATGGGTGGATTTATGATTGCTGAAGTGACAAAGAGACTTTATGAAAATAAGAAAAAATTAGATTTTGGTCTTTACATTGTAAATTCAGTTCAGGAAGAAATTGGATTAAGAGGTGCACAAATGATTGCAGAAAGAATAAAACCTAATGTTGCTATTGTTACTGATGTGACTCATGATACAAATTCTCCAATGTATGATAAGAAAAAAAGTGGTGACATTAAATCTGGTAATGGCCCTGCTTTAACATTTGGACCCGCGGTACAAAATAATTTATTAAAGCTTTTGATAAATACAGCAAAATCTAATAAGATAGCCCATCAACTTATGGCTGCTTCTAGATTTACTGGTACAGATACTGATGCATTTGCTTATTCAAATGATGGTGTGGCCTCCGCTTTAATTTCGCTTCCTTTAAAATATATGCATACTACAGTTGAAACTGCTCATAAGGATGATATTGAAAATTGTATCAAATTAATGTATGAGTCTGTACTAGCAATTAAGAAAGATCAAGACTTCAGATATATTAAGTAATCTCATATCCAACTTTTAATAGATCTTTCCAAAAATTTGGGTATGATTTTTTTACAACTTCAGGATTATTTACTTTTAAATTAAGCTCAGATGCTAATGGAGAAAATGCCATTGCCATTCTGTGGTCTTCATAAGTATCTAGTATAAAATTTTTAGGAAATTTATTTTTTCTCTTTTTTAAAATCCAGTGATTGTTCATATCTAAAAAGTTACATCCAATTTTTTTTAGCTCACTTTTCATTGCTAACAATCTATTAGTTTCTTTAATCTTTAAACTCTCTACTCCATAAAGTTTTAGCTCAATCTTCATAAAGGCTGCTATAACAATTATTGTCTGAGCTAAATCTGGACAATCTTTAAAATTTAATTCAATACTTTCTAGCTGACTTTTAGACTTTTTAATTAAAATACCGTCATCTTCATATTGTGTTTTAACTCCAAAAAGAATCATAATTTTAGAGATAATTTTATCTCCTTGAAAAGAATTTTCTCTTAGCCCTAGCAGCTTAAGTTTATCTATTTGATTATTTATACATACTATACTATACCAATAACTTGCTGCTGACCAGTCAGACTCTACATAATACTCTCCACTTACGTATTTTTGATGATTGATTTTTATTTGATTCTTTTCAAGCGTACTTTTTATGCCAAACTTTTCCATTAATTTTAAAGTCATATCAACATAAGGTTTACTGTAAAATGGTTCTTTAATATCTATGAAAAGCCCATTTCCTAATGTGGGAGCAATCATAAGAAGTGATGAAATATATTGACTGCTTACATCACCTCGAATTGCTATTGAGTTTTTTATTTGATTTACTTTTTGTTCAATTTTGATGGGTGGGTATCCTTCATTTTCTTGATATGTTATTTTAGAGCCTATTTCATTTAAAGCATCAACTAAAATTTTTATTGGTCTTTTTTTCATTCTTGGTGTGCCAGTTAGAGTTACTCCCTCTTTATTAATTGATAGGTATGAAGTAAGAAATCTCATACTTGTACCAGCATCCTCAATATCCCAAACGGAGTTAGAATCACTTTTTATTAAATTATTAAGTAAAACTGTATCATTTGCTTTAGATAAATTTTTGATTTTTATTTTATTATTTGATAAAGCTTTTAATATTAGTAATCGATTGCTTTCACTTTTTGAAGAGTTTAATTTGATTTTTTTCGAAGATAGTTTTCTAAAACTTACATTATAGCTTTTCATTTCGCAATATTATTGTAATACTCTAGGCTTTCTATTATGTGGTTTGGGGATATTTCGTAGTCATACTCACATTGCCCAATTTTATTCAATATACATGTCCTTATTTTATCATCTATATTTTTTTTATCGTGATATGCATTTCTAACTATCTCCTCAAAATATTCAATTGTATTATTACCAAAAATACTCTTTATTATATCTACAATTTTATTTAAATCTGAAGTGCTTAATTTATTTAGTTTATGAGAAAGATAGGCTTCACAAATAATTCCTATTGATATAGCTTCTCCGTGTAGAAATCTATTTTCTTTATTCATATATGTTGTCTCAATTGCATGTCCAATAGTATGTCCAAAATTTAAAATTTTCCTTGGACCGTCTTCTTTCATATCCTCATTGACAACCTTTGATTTTATTTTTATTGAATGTTTTACTATTTCTAGCCAATCACTTTTTTCCCAGTTTGAATTCAAAATCTGATCGAGCTTTTTCTCATCTCTGATAATACAATGTTTTATTACCTCAGCAAAACCTGATCTTAATTCTCTTTTTGGTAAACTTGCTAAAAATTCTGGATCTATAATAATTAGGTTTGGTTCTCTAAAGATTCCTATTTGATTTTTATAATTATTAAAATCTATTCCCAGTTTTCCTCCGACACTTGCATCTACTTGGCCAAGTAAAGTAGTTGGAATATTTATAAATTTAATTCCTCTTTTATATGTAGAAGCAACAAAACCACCAAGGTCACATATTACACCACCACCTAAATTTATTATGAGAGACTTTCTGTCAAAATTTAATTTTGTTAATATCCCCCAAACATTAGAACATGTTTGTAAATTTTTATTTTCTTCACCAGATTTAATTTCTATTTCATGATAATTAAAGTCAAGAGAATCTTTAAGCTTATTTAAACAGCTAATTTTAGTATTTTCGTCAACTAATATGCCAATTTTTGAAAAATTTGAATGAGATATATATTCAAGAAGAAATTCCTTGGCATTACCAATTTTAATATGATTAGGGATCATATTTTAAAATTAGCCTTTTTTTTATTTATTATTTTATTTTGAACGTTGATTGAACCAAGATGTATAACCTTATATAAATCTTCAATAAAGTCTTTATCTAAGTTTTTATCAAGAGCCCATTTTATTCTTGATTTAAATATTTTATTCCATCTGTCAACTTGAAAAGTTGTTAGGTCTTGTTCTTTTTTAAACTCACCTATTTTTTCTACAAGGCTTATTCTCTTAGCAATTATATCTATAATTTCTTTATCCACATCATCTATATTTTCTCTAATTTCTTCAAGAAGATGTTTGTAAGAACGATCTTTCTCCTTAGTATTTTTAACCTTTAGATCATTTTTTATTTTTAATAAACTTGCTGGGGTTACTTGTTGTTTTGCATCGCTCCATGCATTATCCGGATCTATATGAGATTCTATAATTAATCCATCATAACCAAGATCAAGAGCTTTTTGTGATGTTTCAAATATCATATCTCTATTACCACATATATGAGAAGGATCGCAAATCACCGGTAGATTAGGAATATTACTTTTGAGATCAATGGCTATTTTCCACATTGGTGCATATCTATACTTAGAATCTCCAGTGATAGAAAACCCTCTATGGATTGCCCCAATCTTATTAATGCCTACTTTATTTACTCTTTCTAGTGCGCCCATCCACAATGAGAGATCTGGGTTTATTGGATTTTTTATCAAAATAGGAGTATCCGTTCCCTTGATAGCATCTGCAATTTCCTGAACTGAAAATGGGTTTACTGTAGTTCTTGCTCCAATCCAAAGTACATCAATACCATATTTTAGAGCAAGATCGATATGTGTAGTATTAGCAACTTCAACAGTAAATTGGACATTTAATTCTTTTTTAATATCAGAAATCCATTTCAGAGCTTCCTCCCCATTTCCTTCAAATGTACCGGGTCTTGTTCTAGGCTTCCAGACACCTGCTCGCATAAGGTTTATTCCATTAGATTTTAGCTGTTTACAGGTTTCATAAAGTTGATCATAGGTCTCTGCACTACACGGTCCAGATATTATTAATGGATCAGAACTATTTTTAATCCAAGTATTAATTGGATCTATATTTAAATTTTTGGTCATTTGTACTATATTTTTGCTTAACTAAAAAATCTAACTCAAAAGCAAGTGGACAAAAGTAGTAAAAACTTATTTAATAACACAGAATTAGCATTTACTAATAAGTCAAACTTTGACTTAAGAAAAGCATATTTCCTTTTTTCAGTTCTAGATTATCCTTGGCTTACAAAAATTGGTAATATGTTCTTATTACTTGTTTTAAAACTTCGCCTTCCATTTAAAACAATTATCAAAAAAACTATTTTCGAACATTTTTGCGGTGGTGAAACCATAAATGATTGTAAATCTACCTTTGATTCCTTAAAGGCATATAAAATTTATGCGATGCCTGAGTATTCTGTTGAAGCTGAGTCAACATTTGATGGATTTGAAAGCTATAAAAATACGATGTTAGAACTGATAAATAATTTAGGGAATCAAGGTTTACCATTTATAGCAATTAAATGTACTGGTTTAATAGATATCAATTCTTTAGAATTGATATCTAAAGGAACTTTAGATAGTAAATCTGAAAAATTTATTGATTTTAAAAATAGAATGAATGATTTATGTAAAGCTGCTTCAAAATGTAATGTAAAAATCTTGATTGATGCAGAAGAAAGTTGGATTCAAGATGCTATTGATATGGTTGCTTTAGATTTGATGGAAATTTACAATAAAAAAGTACATACTATTTTTCTGACACATCAATGTTACAGAACTGGAACACTATCAAAGATTAAAGAAAATTTTAAACGGGCAAAACAAAATAAATTTTTACTTGGAATAAAATTAGTTAGAGGCGCATACATGGAAAAGGAGAGAGAAAGAGCTAAGAAATATAATTATGAAAGTCCAATCCAGCCAACAAAATCTGATACTGATTTAGAGTTTGATAATTCTGTAAAGTTTTGTGTTGATAATATAGATAATATATCAATTTGGGTTGGTAGCCATAATGAATTTTCATCAATGCAACTTGTTAAGATTATGAAAGAAAAGAAAATAAAATCAAATGATAAAAGGATATGGTTCTCACAATTATATGGAATGAGTGATAATATATCTTTTGCTTTAGCAGATATGGGCTATAATGTAGTAAAATTAATACCATTTGGACCTATAGAGAAAACGATTCCATACCTTATCAGAAGAGCAAATGAAAATAGTTCAGTAAAAGGTCAGAGCAACAGACAATTTACATTAATAAAAAACGAAATAAATAGAAGAAATAATATAAATTGAATTTATGAGTTTAAGTGAACAGGAAGAACAAAGGCGTCAATCAAGGGAGGATATAATTAATTTAGGTATTGATCCTTATCCACCCGAAAAGTTTGAAATTAATTCTAATGCCGAGGAAATAAAGCAAAAATTTGATGAAAAAAAATCAAATTTTGATGATGTTACTATTGCCGGTAGATTGATGTCAAGAAGAGTTATGGGCTCAGCCTCCTTTGCTGAAATTCAGGACTCATCTGGTAAAATTCAAATTTATGTTAGAAGAGATGATATCTGTGAAACTGAAGACAAGACATTATACAATACTATTTTCAAGAAAAAATTAGATCTTGGTGATATTATTGGAATTAGTGGATTTACTTTTAAAACAAAAATGGGAGAGGTAACTATCCACGTTAAAAAACTAAAAGTATTATCAAAGTCTGTTAGACCACTTCCTGTTGTTAAGGAAGTTACAGATGAGAAGGGTGATTCAACTAAATATGATGAGTTCAGTAATAAAGAATTAAAATATAGAAGAAGATATATTGACTTAATCGTCAATCCAGATTCAAGAGAAATTTTTGTAAAAAGATCAAAAATAATTAATGAGATAAGAAATATTTTAAATGATAACAATTATTTAGAGGTCGAAACTCCAATTCTTCAACCTATATACGGAGGTGCTGCAGCTAGACCTTTCAAAACTTATCATAATACATTAGATATTCCTTTATACCTTAGAATAGCAAATGAGTTATATCTTAAAAGATTAATAGTTGGTGGTTTTGATGGTGTTTATGAATTTGCAAAAGATTTTCGAAACGAAGGTATGTCCAGATTTCATAATCCTGAGTTTACTCAATGTGAGTTTTATGTTGCCTATAAGGATTATTTGTGGATGATGGATTTCGTTGAAGATATGTTTAAAAAGATCGTTGAAAAAGTAAACGGCTCAACCAAAATTATTTGTGGAGAAAATAAAATTGATTTTGGTAAAAAATGGAAAAGATATACTATGTATGAGGCTATTGAAAAGTTTACTTCAATTGACGTCTCAAATATGGATGAGAAAGAATTAAGAAAAACTTGTAAAGAACTAAATATTAAGACTGATAAATCAATGGGAAGAGGTAAAATTATAGATGAAATTTTTGGAGAGAAATGTGAACCAAATCTCATTCAACCAACATACATAACAGACTATCCTATTGAAATGTCTCCTCTTTCAAAAAAGCATAGGGAAAAAGAGGGTCTTGTTGAAAGATTCGAGCTAATCTGTAATGGTAAGGAAATCTGTAATGCTTTCTCTGAAATAAATGATCCTATAGACCAAAGAAAAAGATTTGAAGATCAAGTAAAACTAGGTATCAAAGGTGATGATGAGGCTATGGTTTTAGATGAGGATTATCTCAAGGCATTAGAATATGGAATGCCGCCTACAGCCGGAATAGGTATAGGAATTGATCGTCTTACCATGATTTTAACTAATTCAGATTCCATTCAAGATGTTCTTTTCTTTCCCCAGATGAAACCGGAAAGTTCTTAAAGATTATCAAAAAATCTACTTCTTTTTTCAAGTTTTAAGTCTTGAAGTAGTGCTGAAACAGCGTTTATTGAAAGGTTATAAGATTGGAATCTTCCAAATGGAACCCAGCTAAAGTTTATTCTCCAACAATGAAGGTCTCTTGTCGCATTTATACTTGTTTGAGTTAACATTTTATTCTTAAAATCATAACCAGACCTAAAGGATATTTTTGTTTTTTCTGTGATGCTTATATCTCCAGAAAATGTTAATGTTTGAGTTATAGTAGGATCTCTAAAACCAATTTTTCTTCTATTAAGATTATAACTTGCATTGATAGACCAAGGAACATTAAAATCAATATACTCTGCTAAATTTGCATTTATATAATCAATTTCTTGTCTTGTCCCAAAGGAAGATTCTTTGTCATCTTCCTCCTCTTTTCTGAAATCTTTTGCAGAAAACCTGAAACCAAGTGCGATATTTACAAAAGCGAGAGATCCAATGCCTTGATTGTTTTGAAGCGAAAGTTCATTAATTCTTCTTTGATAAACTATTTCATTATTAGATTGGGAAGAAATACTATCGAGCTTATAAGCATATGGTTCAATATTTCCAGATAAGCTAAGGTTAATTAGTCTTTTAAAGAATGAAGTCCTTGTACTAAATCTGATTGGAGCAAGATTAAAGGAGTCTGCTAAAAAATTATAACTACTAGAAAAAGATAAGTTTTCAAATATTTTAATTTTTTTAGTTCCACTTATTGTATCATTCTTATCTAACACTTTTATTTCTAGATTATTTCCAATATAAAAGTTCATAGTAGCAGAGCTACCAATCCTTGGAGTACCATATAAGAAATTTTCATAATTACTTAGAAGTCGAGTATCTCCATTTTCATTGATTTGGATATTTTCATAATAACCATATCTTGGTTTAGTAAAGTCTGGACTAAATGAGAGAGATATTTCTGGTGAAATCACATGTCTTATTGCCTTAATTTTTCCTTTTTTAAAGAATACTGTCCCATAAATTCTAGTAGAAAGTGACAGGGCAGAATTATATGACCAAGCCCTTGAAAATGAGTTAGTCGTGTCAATTTCAATTCCATTCTCCAATTCATTATAATTATAGCTTAGCTTTTTAAAGTACCATATTTCATTATAATTTACGCTTGGACTTACAGTAAAGTATTTAAGAAGATTAAAAGATGTAGATATTGGTATTGTGTGCTTTCCCCCAATCTTTGATCTATCTAATATTGAGCTTATATTATCAAAATTGAATTCAATCTGATCGGAAAAATTTTCTGGTGAGTTTATTATATTTAACCCTGACAAAGACCCCCCAGAGGCGCCATTACTTAATTGTATTTTTCCTGTAAATCTATGGCTTATACTTAATTTTCCTAAAGCTGTTTTACCCAGTTTCCCAAGATTTTTGAACGGATATATTCTACTCATATTATAGCTTACATCAGGCAAGGTCAAATTTACTTTTTTCGTTTGAACATTTTGAGAGTGTCTCAAGTTAGCAGATAAATTAAAAGGTGTTCCTTTAAATGTTTTGGTATAGGATATATTTGAATTGAATTGAGCATTAATACTTTCATTAAAATCTGAATAAACTAAGTTCTTATTTTGATTATATGAGTTTGTTTGAAAATTAACTGAAGAAGAAAATCTACTAGATCTACCTTTTGAGTCGGGAGAATGTGCCCAAGAAAAAGAGAAATCATTAGATATTGCAGGATTTTCAAAAGTTCCGGTTTTTGATTTATTGAAGTTGAATCTTAAACTACCACTGTATGCATATCTTTTTTTGTAACTCGTTCCTAGGGTAACCCCATAACTTCCCTTAGAATAAATATCACCAGTTAGTCTTAAATCAATATTATCACTTGCTGCAAAGTAATATCCACCATCCCTAAGATAAAAACCTCTTCTTTGTTCTTCACCATAGTTTGGCATGATAATTCCTGATATTTTCTTTTTAGGTTGAGGAAACATTCCAAATATAAAGCCAAGAGGCGTAGGGATATTTCCAAATTTTAGATGAAACGGGCCTGATAAAACTTTTTTTCCTGGGATTACCTTTATTTTTTTTGCAGAAATATGGAAATGAGGTTCAGCTAGGTTGCATGTAGTATATTTAGCATCATGAATAAATAGTTCATCAAGTTCATTTTTCTTCACATCTTCACCTTGCATATACGCATCATCTAATTGTGTGACGATGCCTTTTATTTTTGCTTTTTTAGAATCAAAATTGTAAGTGATTTTATCAGTTTCATATGATTGATTATCTTCAGTAAATATTGGCTTTCCAATTTTTTTTCCTAAAGAATCTACTCTGAAGTTAGCGTCTATTGTTTGTTCATCCCAATCTATTAAAATTTCATATGCAGAAAGATTGATATCACCGTAATCGATTTTTGAGTTGCCGTAAAGTTTAAGAGTTTGAGTTTTTAAATCATAAAAGATAGAATCCTTAGCACTATAGTTTATGGTAGTCTCAATCTCTCCTATATTTTCAATGGAGTCTGTCTCGATACTATCTTTCTCATTTGATATAGCTATAGTGTCTAGTTTTTCTTGACTAAAAGAAATATGTGTGATAAATATTAGAATGAATAAAACTAAATTTTTCAATTTTATAAAATTATTCCTTTTTTATAAATTTACATTGGTGCAAATTTATCTTCTTAAATAAATAAATCGAAAATGAGATGTGTTAATGTGTCCTTTTTAGCTTTTTTATTAGTTATTTTAACTTCTTTTAACTCATCCAAACAAGATAAATACCAATTAAAGACAATTGTTATTGATGCTGGCCATGGTGGGAAAGATCCAGGAGCGAAAGGGAAGGTCTCGTGGGAGAAGGATATAGCATTATCCATTTCTTTAGAACTGGGTAGGATTCTTAATGAGAATATGCCTGAAATCAAAGTGGTTTATACAAGAAAAAATGATACTTTCCTCTCATTATTTAAGAGATCAGAAATTGCTAATAAAGCAAATGCAGATCTTTTTCTATCGATACATTGTGATGCATTTCATAATAGTTCAGTAAATGGGGCAACCTCATATCTTATGGGGTTAAGTAAATCTTCTGCTAATATGAATGTAGCTAAGAGAGAAAACTCAGTGATTTTTATGGAGGAAAATTATGAGGAAATTTATCAAAACTTTGATCCTAATTCCTCTGAATCTATTATGTTATTATCGCTTACACAGAAAGCAAAGATTGATAACAGTACAATATTGGCCAATCTAATACAGGACCAATTTAAAAACAGAGTAGGGATGAAATCCAGAGGAGTTAAGCAGGCGCCATTTCAAGTATTATGGAATACAACTATGCCAAGTGTCTTGATTGAGACAGGTTTTATGACAAATTCATCTGACGAAAAGAAACTAAATAATAAAACGCATCAAGTATATATTGCTTCCGCGATTTTTAGAGCAATTCGAGATTATAAGAAGTTTTTAGAATCAAATTAGCTAAATTTGATCTATGAATAAGGAAGTAAAAGTTGGTATAATTGGAGTAATTGGCCTAGTATTTTTTTATTTAGGATCAAATTTTTTAAAAGGTATTGATTTTTTTTCTCCAATTAATAGGTATTATGCGCTATATGAAAATGTTGATGGCCTAATAGTTGCTAATCCAATTATAGTTAACGGCTTTACTGTTGGTAGAGTGAGTGATATTAAGATTCTTCAAAATCGAGAAAATAAAATACTTGTATCAATGGATATTGATGAGGGGTTGGTCATAGGAAGTAATTCAAAAGCTACATTAAGTAGTAATGACTTTCTAGGAAGTAAGGCAATTGTTTTGACCATTGGTGACATTACTAATCCAATAGATGAGGGCGATACAATAAACTCAGAAATTGCTGGTGGTCTTTCTGAACTTCTTGAGAAAGCTACTCCAATTACTGATAATTTAGGTGTAACAATTAGTAGGCTTAATGATATTTTATCAAGTCTCAGAGGAAGTGGTGATATGATTACAAATACACTTGGCAACTTAAATGATGTGCTTTCTAATACTAATAATTTGATTGATAATAATGAAGAAACCTTAACTAATACATTAAGTAACCTAAATAATTTAACGGAGGATTTATCTCAAAAATTAAAAGATATTGATCCAATTATAGAAGGCGCCAATAATATGATTAGTAATTTTAATAAAGTTGATTTTGAGTCAACTTTTAATCAAATTGATATTTTATTAACATCAGTTAATGGTGTTTTTGATAATTTAGAATCTGGGGATGGAGGTACCCTTTCATTGTTATTATCAGACGATTCTTTATATAATAACCTTAATAAGACTGCATTTGATCTCGATAAATTACTTAAGCATATAAACGAAAACCCTAAACATTTTTTTGCTCCTTTAGGGAAGAGTAGAAAGAAAATCGAAAGAGATCTTAGGAAGCAGAAAGAGGACTAGGTGGTGTAACTCAGTAAGTGACCATCAATTTCCTCTGTGGTTATTTCAATTGTTTTTCCATTTATAGAACAAGAATAGAGATTCTTTATTTTTTCTTTGATTTCTATATTTTTTAGAGGTATTGTAGTTCCATCTACTTTATATGCTGTCTCTTTCATGGACCAGTACTCAACTAATTTTTTTAGATTTTCTCCAACAACTAAATCTTCTTTTTCGCTAAGAAATTTAGATCTAATTTTTTTAACTTTTTCATCTATTCTCTCTATATCTATACCACATTTTTTTGTATTAAAAATTACTGAAACGTATGGAAATTTATGAGAAATTGAAATATGATATTTAGATTTTATAAGATGTGGTTTACCATTATTATCTTTTCTTATTCCCTCAAAAAGTATATTTAATTCCTCACACATTTTCTCAATTAAAACTCTTGAGGCATAAAACTCTTTTTTTTTATTTTCATTTTTTACGTCAGTTTTCTGATCTGTTAAAATAGATAATGCATCTGATGACTCATTGATTTTCCAGATCCAAATAATTGAATCAACATTTGAAATTTTTTTAATTATACCCATGAAATATCTAATTACCATAAAATTATAAAATAATTGTATGATTTTATTTAAATTCATATCTCA
>CETK01048382.1_pt1 | contig 12288 bp, 18 predicted proteins | sample 361431 | NCBI WGS metagenome assembly CETK01 (sample SAMEA2622452, study PRJEB7988) | marine metagenome | biome: marine biome (ENVO:00000447); feature: surface water layer (ENVO:00002042); material: "saline water (ENVO:00002010), including plankton (ENVO:xxxxxxxx)" | depth 5 m | reverse complement strand
CATTGGCCAATAAGTATTAGGAGCACCAAGCATCCAGCCTTTTGTGCTTTTTTTGTTAAGTAAATTAATAAGTCCACTGTATACCATTATAGGATCAGCGGCTTTTCCACCGAAGTGTTTTTTATAACTTGCCTTTATAAGTTCTTGAATTCTTTTTGCACTACCTATACTTCTAAGAAGTTGCATAAGGTCATCTTCAAATTCTGGTGGTAAACTTTCCATTGTTTCCAAGTGAGTAGTGGCAAATATCTTTCCAACACAAAGCATGATAATTGGGTCTACTTTTTGCTTTGGATAACAACTTCTCATGAATTGAAGTGTTCTAGGCATGTATGTACCTTGCTGATGAGTAAATGGATCTTTAAGCTCATACACATCATAAACGTGCTTAACGTGACTAACATCACCTGCATTTTTGCTTGCTCTTTTTATGTTAACATCACAAGCATCTGCTATTTTTTGTATAGCACAAGCCTTTTTTTGAAATGTTTCTACACTCACCATATGTCTGTCATATCTTTCCAATAGCCTTTTATTTTTCCAATTGGCTTGTAAGAACATTTCTCCTGCTTTTTGTATCATACGTTTTGTTGCTTGTTCTTCAGTTTCACCTTCTATAGGTTCTAGTTCTGTATATTGAATATGGAATTTTGTAAATCCAACTTGAATCCTAGTCTGTGTAGTGTGGTGATCTTCCCATAGACAAAATACATCAAATAAAGGATGTTTGATACATTTTACTACACCAGGAATATCATTATCATAAGATTGACAAATTTTTCCCACACCTTTTGGAGAGACATCTCTTTGAAATGCTGGATGTATCATAAGTTTGTCTATTGGACAATCCAACATTATCTTGGGTTGATTGTCCCAATATGCGATTTTATTTGGATTAAAATTAGGTGATCCAAGTTGTGCAGATATACCTTTTGCAATATCTGTGAGCGGTATTAAATTATTTTCATAATTTTTTCCCATTGTTCTCAAATCAATGGCGGCGTCTACAACTTCAAATTTTATTTCATATTGATCTAAAAATTCTTCAACAGCCAATTCTTTTTGTTTTTGTGGTGACATTCTTAACATTATAGCATCCTCCTCAGTAATGCAATTCAAAATTTTGTAAAATAGATTCTAGTATTGGATCTTCCTTGTCTCCAAATATATAACCACAAGTATCCACAGGAATAAAATGTGTGGTATCGCCATCTTGTAATGGGTAGGTAGGATCATGTATGATATCACATGGAAACTTATCTACGCCAAAACTTTCAGCAATTTGCACTGCGGTTTTCATTTGAGCTTCAGTAACACCAAGCACCAACACAGTACCAAATCCTTGTGTTGTTGATTGTCGCCATTCTTCATACAGTTTTTCATCTACATTGTATCCAGGTTCTGCATTAGATACAAATGCACTGCCGGCATGACTAGCTTGGGCCATTGCTTTACCAGGATTCATTGAATCCAAATCAGTTCTCATTAAAATATATAAAACAGGTGTCATTTTAACCTTTCCAATTATTAATTGTGTGTCTATACAAAATATAATCTACTAGAATAACATTACACAAAAGACCAAACGAAGTCAATGCAAATCCAAGTAAAAATGGTAACACAAATAAAAGAAATATTTGTATCATACAATAATTAAAAGCATTATTAGGAGTCCATTGTGTCCACGTAGGTGGAGGTCCTTTTTTCCTAAAGTCTTTAAATTCATGAATCATTCAGTAAACCAATCTTTTCTTTATAGATTTTATATGCTTCAATAGTACTATTCTTTTGAGCATATGGATTTCTTTCAATAAAAATACAAAGTTCTTTAAACGTTAAACCTAAAAATTCCATGTCCTTATTAAGAACAGTCATTGCACCTTTTAATTGCATAATTTCTCCTCTACACCTTTTATATGTTTACATTTTACATAAGCTGGACAATCACAAGTAAAACCTTTGTCCGTCATTTCTACACTATACTCATCACCTTTACTGCCTATTATGGGCCAAACAACGCCTACAAAAGGATGATTTTCAGTATTAATTTCTTCGCTTTTAAATGCCATTACACAGCCGTCAATTCTAATTCACCAGTTAAAGTATTAGGAACAAGTTCCAACTTGATGCCTTGCTCTTTTGCGGCATCTAGTATAACCTTTTCCATTCTAGGCTCAACAATCTCTTTTACCCTATCCCAATTGGCTCTCATAAGCAATTCACCACCTCTGTATTGCTCTAGTGGAAGTTCCCACATTTTAAGTTTAAGAACTTTCAACTGTTTACCTCTGTTGCCAAGTCCATTGTTGAATATATCATGCACAACATTCTGTGCAGTTCTGAACCTTTCCAAACATCTGTTTTTGTTGATGTTTTTAACACTTCCCATTGCAGGGATCATTTCATCAAGTGCTTCAACTACTGTTTTTAAGTTCTCATTTGTCCACATATTCAACTCCGTTTTTTTAGCTTATGTATACATATTAGCACCAAGACGTCATACTGTCAACCTTTTTTTACCCTTGATGGTGTCTTTTTTTTACTCTACGTCATCTTAACTGTTACATTAAACACACACTTAATATTTCGGTAGATTCACATTAAATATGTGTGTAGAGTGAGAGTGACACGACATGATAGACCCAATTACAGCAGTAGCCACAGCCAGTGCGGCATTTAACACAATCAAATCAGCATTCGCGGCAGGACGTGATGTTGAAACCATGGCAGGTGATTTAGGTCGTTGGATGGGGGCTGTTAGTGATATTAAAAAAGCAGAAGAGTACAATAAAAAACCTCCTCTGTTTAAAAAATTATTTAATGCAGGTTCAGTTGAAGAAGAGGCTATGCAGATTTTTATGGCTAAGAAAAAAGCTGAAGACATGAGAGAAGAACTAAGACAGATTATTAGTTTTACTCGAGGTCCAAGTGCATGGACTGAATTGCTTAAAACTGAAGCTGATATACGTAAAAAGCGTCAACAAGCAATTTATGACCAAGAAGAAAGACGTCGGCAAGTTTTAGAAATAACAGGAGTCTGCTTAGCCGCAGTCGCACTAGTAGGTATGCTGGGATCCCTGATATACTTTGTCGGAAGTGCAAGAGGAGATTGGTGACAGTTGATACATGCTTTTATCCTTATTGTACTCATCGGTTCAGGTGAAGATGCAAAACAGCAACCTGGCCCTATGTACTTTAGGAGCATTGATGTTTGTCAATACTATGCTAAACGTATACCTAGACAATACGGCAACTATGGAAGCAAATACTTAGTTCCACCAGAACATAGAATTACAGCATATTGCAAACCAGTAAAAGTTAATCCACAGACCACAAAAGTATATGATCACTAATAAACAAGCCAGAATTATTCCAAACGGACCTATCGAAAGAGAAATTAAAAAACCTCAGGTTATGTTGGTTAAGTGGAGACATCCAACTATTCCTAAAAGAAAAAATCAAAAAATTTTTAAACGCTAAATTTTATATCATACTTTCGTAATTTAGCAATAAGGTTTGTTCTGCCTATACCTAATTCTTCTGCGGCTTTGGTTTTGTTTCCCTTGTGTTTTTCCAATGCAGTGACAATGTTACTTTGTTCTAGATTGCTAATAGCTTCTGGTAAATTATCAATAGATAATGCAAACTCTAGTTCGCCCGCGGCTCGCCACAGTGCATCTTGTTCTGTTTCTTCTGTCATGTGTACCCCGTTTTGTGCAAATTGCACAGATATTAGATAAGTACTTATATAAGTGAGCAGAAGAGAAAAATAGTATTTTTAGGCATAGGTGTAAAAATTTTTACACCAAATCGGTAAATACAGTGGAGTGAGAATGATGAAAAACTTAACGACCAGTGCAGTAGTACTGATTCTTATATCTTCCATACAATCTAACGCCTCGGAACTCGGATGGAGTTTCAAGTCGCCAGCCTTCCATTACGGTAACGGTTACTCAACTCATGTGCTAAGTGTAGAACAACTACAGCACAATCGTAGAGAAGACCTTCGCAAGGACGCTGAGGCTGAAGCACGTCGAATAGAACGAGAACTAGAGAATACTATTTTGAATAAATTTATGCGAAATGTAGAAAGTAGAATATATGCACAACTAAGCAAACAGATGGTAGACAACATGTTTAAAGTATGTGATGAAACAGCAGAAGGTTCAACATGTACAACACCAACTGGTGGAACCACTGTTTTAGAAGGTGCAACAATTACGTGGAGCAAAGATGCGACAACAGGTAGTATAACACTAGTAGTTGTTAGTGAAGATGGAACCACTGAAATTACAATTCCTGGCGAAGGGGAGTTCTTCTTTTGAGGCATAGTTTATTAATATTAATACTCGGTTTACTATTATCGGGTTGTACTGCTATGGTGAAAAGTTTGGACATAGCACGAAATCAAGCTGAAGGTCCAGCTAGACTTCAAGGATCCCCTAACCAAATGCGTATGGATAGTGTTCCTGAATTGGACGGAAATAAGATAACCATTGCAGTTTACAATTTTTTAGATAAGACTGGACAAAGAAAACCAGCAGATAAAATAGCAAATTTAAGTAGTGCAGTTACACAAGGCTCAGAAGTATGGGTTATTAACGCACTAGAAGAAGTAGGAGGCGGCACGTGGTTTACCGTTGTTGAGAGGGTAGGATTGGACAATCTAATAAAAGAGCGTCAGCTAATTCGAAACACCAGAGATGTGTATGAGAAAGATCTTCCCAACGGACCCACTCCTCTCAAACCCATGGTTTTTGCCGGGCTATTACTAGAAGGTGGTATAGTTGGATATGATAGTAACGTTGCAGTAGGAGGCGCAGGAGCAAGATATCTTGGCGTTGGTCTACAAGACGAATATCGAATAGACACAGTCACCGTAGTGATGCGTGTAGTTAGTGTCAGCACAGGAAAAGTGATGATGAGTGTGGCTACAGAAAAGACTATTGCTAGTTATAGACAAGGCGCGGACATTTTCAAATTTTTAGACCTAGGTACCAAATTAGTTGAAAGCGAAATTGGTTGGTCAGTAAATGAACCCGTTAATTATGCAGTAAGGGCGGCGATCGAAGCAGGCATAATTGAATTAATATATGAAGGCGAGAGAAAAAACTATTGGAAGTTTAAAAAACCTTTCAATGAAATAAAGGAAGAATGATGCGTAGTATATTAATGATATTAGCTGTCCTGGCAGTATCCAGCACTGCGTTCGCCAACGACATCTACATAGAACAAGTGGGTGACACACTAGATTTAGATATAACACAAGACGGAACTGACAACGAGTTTGGCGATAGCACTACGGATGCTACACTAACAGGCGACGACATGACATTCAGTATTACCCAAACGGGTAGTACTAACAAAATTGATGCAATAATTAAAGGCAACGACTATACAGGTACTTGGGTATTTACGGGCGATTCAAACGAAGTAGACATGAAGTGTGCTAGCACAAGTGCAGTAGATTGTGAAACTGTAACAGTGAATATTACCACAACAGGTGATGACAACATTTATAAAGTATATGTTGGAGAAAACAGTGATGCAGATAACCTAACAGCTAACTTTACAGTTACAGGTGATGGCAACGTAGTTGATGTAAACAATGACGCAACTGCAAGTGATGTAACAGTTACACTAAACAATGCTAGTTCATCAGCAAGTGGTACAATAAACAACGTAGGCAGTGGACTTACTACTGGATCAGGCGGAAACTATGTAGACATAGATCAATCTGGTGCAGGCGATAGTGCAGGACACAGCATTACACTTGGAGTAGTTGGCGGCGGAAACAACGTTAAAATACTTCAGTCTGGTGTTAAAGATAACAAAGTGGACATGACAATGCAAGGAGATGGAGGTGACGTCAACATTAGCCAAACTGACTAGCATAAGTTTACTATTGCTTTTGGCAATGTGTACACCTGTACATGCACTTGCTCCAGACGCAGGAGAGATTGGTAAAATCAAAGGCAGTGGTGTGCTAGAAAGAAATGGTGCCGTGATAACTGGTGGTAGTGGGATTGGAGTCAAAAGTATGGACACAGCCGTTACCGCCAAAGGCACTATGCAGATTGATTTTGTTGATGATACAAGAGTTGACATAACTGAACACAGTAGATTGCTTATAGACGAGTTTGTTTATGATCCGTCTAATGGCGTAGGCAAGTTGGGATTAAAAGCTAGTCTAGGTACTATGCGATATGCTAGTGGTCAAATTGCAAAAAAATATAAACAAAATGTAAAAATAAGAACACCTAGTGCTACAATTGGAGTAAGAGGTACAGACTTTGTTCTGGTCGTCGATGAAGTAGGAGCAACAATGGTAACACTTTTACCCAGTTGCGACGAAGATGGTTACTGCTACACCGGCGAAATTAAAGTAGAAACAGATGTCGGGTTTGTAATTATGAATCAGTCATTCCAAACAACAATGACCAGTATCGGCAGTCAGCCACCTACAAAACCCTTGACACTTGACTTAGATGAGAAGATGATTAACCAACTGTTGATTCTTCGTAAACGCATGCCTTATGAAGATGAAGAAGCTATTATACAACGGCAGGCAAGAAAGATGTTTGACTTTTTGGGCATTGACTTTTTAGAATTTACAGACTTAGATTCTGATGCTCTCAGTAGTAGTATTGAAAGTATCTGGGTAACACAACTAGACGAAACAGATTATATGCTTGCAGATTTACTATACGATATGTTGGATCAACTTAATCAACTGTTGTATGCATTATTCAAAGATCATTTACAGTTACAAAATGAAAAATTTTTTAAAGAAGAGGCATCAATATATGGATTTGATCCTGAGACGGGAATACGTTTTGAAAAAGACGGAGACTTTTACATTGTTGAAAGAGATGATAATAGTGGAAATAATTATTTTAGATTGAGATTACACAATCAGTACGGATATAGATTGGATTTAGGACAAAGTGACTGGGAAATATTTGAATATGAGGTTGGCCCTAGCGGCAACAATAATATTATTGTCAAGCAATCAAACTAGTAACGCTAACGACATATACATAAATCAAGTTGGACATGCAACTGATATAGATATTGTACAAGACGGCAGTGATAATAAAATAAGAAGTTTGAATACTGTTAGCGGTGATGCTGTTCTCAGTGGCAATGACAAAACAGTTAACCTTACACAAACAGGCGACAACAATAGGATTGGTATATGGACCAGTGGTGCAGATCAAACTATTACAGTTTCACAAGATGGTGACAACAATGTAAGTGCAGTAGACAATCACGGTAATGATAACACCATAAACTTAGACATAGATGGCGACAGCAATGTTACTCACACAGAAATAGGCAACGGCGGAGACGTTGACAACACTCTAAATGTTACTGTAAATGGTGATAGCAACAATGTGTACACAGAAGTTTTGAATGGTAATGACAACGCAATCAATGTTCATATTGCAAAACAAGACAACAATACTAACAGAATCACAGTAAACGGCAGTGACAACACAATCACAGGTTGGCAAGGCAGACACGAAGATGGAAGCATTGACAATGATGAAACAGGCAACAATGACTTGTATTGGATTGTAGCAGGTAGTAATAATGTACTAGAAAGTTATCAAACAGATGACAGAGGCAATGGAGGACAACACATTGCAAATTATATTACAGGCAGTAACAATACAGTGAAGCATACGCAAAGAGGCAGTGGTGACCACGAAGGTTTTATCGAAATCAATGGTGATGGTAATGATGTAGAACTACTACAACGAGGCAACAATAATGAAATGTTTGCTGACATTGTGTTAGATGATGGACATACAGTTGATGTTGCACAACGTAATGCCAATCATACTTCAAACATTGACCTTACAAACGGAGGCGGTGCATACACATTGAATGTAAGTCAAATGGCTGGCACCGATCAAAGCTACAACCTCACAGGCTCATGCACCAATGCAACAGGTTGTGCTTTAACAATAAATCAAAACTAATAAGTAATGATATGAGCATGCACGGAAACAATCACCCGCAGGGTAAAAGGACAGTGATCCTAATGATTTCATTGTGTGTGGTATTACATTTTATTGTTATTCCAATTTGGATGTGGAGTTTAGGACTATGAGAATATTTACTCACTGGACACTGGCATTTGTAACAGTATGCTTGGTGACTTTATTCCATTACAACAACAATTATATTGTTGAAACTGCAAGACTAAAAAGTTTTGATTTACTACAACAATCAGATAAAATTGTTCACAGCCAAGATATAGCAGTAGTAACTATAGACGAAGCCGCATTAGAAAAGTATGGGCAGTGGCCCTGGAAACGTAGTATACTAGCTGGCATAATATGGGAACTTAGACAAGCTGATGTAGGTATCATTGTACTACCTATACTGTTCAGTGAATATGATAGACTTGATGGTGACCAAGAATTGTTAAATGCTATTGCTGACAATGGTGTTGTAATTGGTCAAAACGGAAGTTTTACAGCAAACAAGAATGGAGTGCCACGTGGTGTTGCAAAAATAAATGATCCATTGCCTTTTCTATTTGAATGGGAAGGTATGCTAGGACCTATACCTGAATTTGGTGAGAACGCAGATGGCGTAGGTGTTCTTAATACTGTACCTGAACTAGACGGTGTAGTAAGACGATTGCCATTGCTTATGCGTATAGGAGACGACATTTATCCTAGTATAGCAATTGAAACAATACGTGTTGCTGTTGGTGAGCCTAGCTATCAAGTGAAAAGCAATGAAGGTGGCATAGACAAAATGCGTGTGCCTGGATACCCAATTATACAAACAGATAGTAACGCTAGGGTTTGGTTACGTTGGAACAAAACATTCGATTCAATTAGTGCAAGTGAGATTAATAGATTCCACGAATTAGCAGGCAAGACTGTTATAGTTGGTGTAACAGCAGACGGATTAACAAATATTATTGCAAGCCCAAAAGGCGGTCAATATAACTATATGCCTAGTGCAGTATCATTACAAAATATATTAGATGGAGACACAATATCTCGTCCGTATTGGGCATTTTTAGCTGAGTTAGGTACTACATTTAGTGTCGGATTTTTAATTGTTATACTTGGTCGCTTTGCTCCTTATTGGTTAGCAGGTTTGAGTATAATATTATTTGGCAGTGGAGTAGTATATGCAAGTTGGTATGCATGGACAAACTATTTGTTTTTAATAGATGTAACAATGCCAATGCTCAGTATTGTATTAGTAGGTTTACATTCTATATTTTTGAGATTTGTATTAGAATTTTTTGAGAAACAAAAGATTAAAAAACAATTTGCAGGTTATGCATCACCTACGGTAGTACGTATGTTACAAGAAAATCCTAAACTTATAAAGGATGGCATGAAGAAAGAAGTTAGCATTTGTTTTAGTGATCTAAGAGGTTTTACACCTTTGGGAGAATCATTTGGTGATGATGTTAAAGGGCTAACAAATATAATGAATGGATACATGGATGCCATTACACAACCTGTGTTAGACATGGATGGTATGATTATTAAATATATAGGTGATGCAAGTATGCATGTTCATAACGCACCAATAGACGATCCAGAGCATCCTTATACTGCCGTACATTGCGGATTAGAGATGCTGAAAGCAGTGGAGAAATTTAATGAAAAACTTGAGAAGGACGGCAGACCTCGTGTTGGCATGGGGGCTGGCATTAATACTGGGCTTGGTTATCTGGGAGAAATGGGTAGCACACAAAGACACTCATATGACGTCCTCGGAGACTCAGTCAGCACAGCCGCTAGAATAGAATCCAAGTGTAAGGAGTATGGGTGTGTGTTGCTTATAGGTGAAAACACATATGAACGTACTAAGGATGATTTCTTTTACTTAAAAGTTGACGATTTAGCAGTAAAAGGTAAAACTGTTGGTATTGGTATTTGGACAGTATTAGATGATGTAAAACATGCGTACAATACTAGTCAAAAATATCATAAGCAAATGCATGAAGAATACAAAAAACAAAACTTCGATGAAGCTATTAGATTGTGTGATCAACTGTATAACAATTTTGATGGAAGAATGGAAGGGTATTATGACATGTGGAAAGAACGTTGTGAATTTATGAAGACTCAACCTCTTCCTGCTGATTGGAATGGTGTTTTTGTAGCAACAACCAAGTAGCAGTCAGTGGATATAGTTTATAAAAAATATCTAGTGGCAAAGACTTAGCTAACTTCTTTTTATCCCAATCACAATGTGCTTTTTCGTGCCACGAAATGTGATAACCGTCTGGGTAAAGTTCAGCTATCTTTGGTGATGTTGTATTCTTTTTTAATTCTTTCAATATCTTCAACGTTTATATCCAACTTTTTGCCAGTCATCTTTTCGTATTCTTCTTTATATTCTAAAACCATCATAAGTTTTTGTTCTAATCTTATCATGTCGTTATCTAACATTCGTATTCTATCTACTAGAGCAATTAAATCACCCATAGCTCTGCCGATTACAGGCTTTACTTTTGTAGTTGCCCATACCCAGATATAATAGATAAAATATCCTAAAGCAACAGCGGCTACTATAGGAAATCCGTATTGGTTGACCCAATCTGCAAATTGGCTCATTACCTACTTCCTATATACCCTGCTATTATTCCTATTAGTCCCGTTAATGCCATTTTCATTAGTGTAATAACACTTTCGTCAACAGGTCTATTTTCTTGTAATGCAACGTAATAGTCACCTACTATTATAATACCCAAAAGGGTTAGTACGCCAGCGACTAATACGACTATTATCAAGTCTTTAAGATTCTTAATCATTCGCTTCCGCTCTTGCTTTTTCATCTTCTGGATTACATCTTATTAACCAGCCACTTTCGTTTACAATAAAACGATCTCCTGGCTTATATAAAATATTTTCTTTTTTCTTTTCAGTTCCATCTTCTGACCAACCCATTACTTCACCGGGCCAATCGCCTTTAATAGTAAAATTTGGTCCTGCTTGATCTATTGCGTAGTCTACCCACATCATGGTTTTCTCTCCTCAATCTTTTCTCGCATCATCCTTGCCTTCGTTGGCGGCAATGCGATCTACATTAGGTCTCACACCTAATGCATAGCTCATTAAAGCGTCAATTTTAACTAGGTCATTGTTCATTGTTAAGACACGATTGTCTAAACTTTTAATGATACCAGCTAATGTATTAACACTATTGGTTACTCCGTCGAGGATAAATTTAATTGTTAAAAAAACAAGATAGCCACTGGCACCTGCCGCGGCTATGGGAAACCCAACGTCTGAAATGAGTTTCAGTGCGTCACCCATAAATGTACTCCTCTGTCTGCAATTGTATTTATTGTAAACAGAGTATATTAAAGGGTGTTCAGCTCTATAAGTGTTGCTGATAAATTTATTTCAGGATCTGCAACTTGTGTATGTTTTACCATACCATTGCGTATTACAATTACAGCTTCGTCTTGTTTGTCTTCAGTGTCACCAAAGAATTCAACATTACGATACAACCAACGAAACATTTCTTCATATTCGTCAGTACGGCAATTTGCAATAATAAGTTTACGTGCTTCACGCACCTGCTTGGCTTTGAATAGCTCAACCATTTTAACACGCCAACCTGTATCTTGGTCTGTGCTTTCTGGTTGTGCAAGCACACCATCAACTACTGCCATTTGTACATTGTTAATAGTTTTACGCAAGTCTGGATATGTTGCTCTAACAAAACTATCCAGTACCTCTAGTTCAAATTTTGTGTCATTTCCAATCAGTATTTCTGCAACTCTTGCAGTAAATTCATTTGTGTCCAAACTTGTAATATGAAAGCCTTGACATCTACTTTGCAGTGCTGGAATAATTTTGTTTGCATAGTTACAAGTCAATATAAAACGTACACTAGCATGATACTGTTCCATTACACCACGCAATGCCGCTTGACCTTCTGCTGAAATATAATCAGCCTCATCAAGCAATATAACTTTATAATCTCCCCAAGGCATAGTTTCACTGAAGTTTGTAATCTTTCGTCTAATAAGATCAACACCATTATCACGACTAGCATTTATCAATAGTACATCAGCATCTTGTACACCCAAGTCATTGATCAATACTTTTGCTAGTGTTGTTTTACCTGTACCCGGACTACCACTAAACAACAAATGCGGAATGCCGCCATCTGCAATCCAACTTTTTACTTGATGTTTCTGTGCTTCATCTTTAAACACATATTCATCTACAGTTTTAGGTCTATACTTTTCTACCCAAATATCTTTCAATGATTTCTCCTTCCGTCGAA
>CETK01032576.1_pt1 | contig 12309 bp, 4 predicted proteins | sample 361431 | NCBI WGS metagenome assembly CETK01 (sample SAMEA2622452, study PRJEB7988) | marine metagenome | biome: marine biome (ENVO:00000447); feature: surface water layer (ENVO:00002042); material: "saline water (ENVO:00002010), including plankton (ENVO:xxxxxxxx)" | depth 5 m | reverse complement strand
ATTAGTAAATTGAATTAAGTCATTTAATTTGAATAGACTAAAATTATTTCTTTTCCAAAGAATATTATTAAAGTATGTAAAATAATTTACAGACGCAACACTATTTTTAAGTAAAGCCCTTTCTATTTTTACACTACTATTTGACTCATAGAAATTCATTCTTCCTTCCATATCATCAAAACCTATAGTACTTTCTGTAACGTAATCTGAGAATCCTTTAGTATTCCTATATAAGTTTCTATCCGATAAAGATATACCATCTTTTAATGGTTGACCTGGTTCAATAATATATGTAGATGTTTCTCTCTCGTATTGACCAGCTGGATCATTATAATCTATTAAACTGTCTGGACATGTTTCTCTCAATGCGATTGCTGTATTAGACATATTAAAATCAAAATTTTTATCTGTACCACTAACAGATGTATTTCTAGAAACTACTTCGAATGTAAGACTTTTATCTACATAAAAATATTTCATACTATCACCCACAACAGAATCATATTCAGTAACTTTTGAAAATTTTAAATATTTATTATCTCCAATGAATGATATTAATTTAGATGTATCTACAACACCGGAAGATGTAGCATTAGCACTCCATATATTTACATTTATCGTTGCGGTATTTTCATTATTATTATCAAAAACAACACTTAATGGATAGGTTACTTCATATTTAATTAATCCAGATTCAACATATGTTGTTGATGTAGGATCAAACGCGGTAATGTTATATAACGCATTTAAATCTGAATTATTACTATGATTTTTAATTTCAAAATAGTCATCGACACTTAAATTTTTTAATTTTATCCTGGTATCAGAATCTGATGTAAGAAACATAATTGTAGAATTTGCTGAATAAAAGTTACATGTTAAATTATTTATTTCAAAGCTTTTAAAACAACCAGTATTTTGTGTTTTCCACAATTCTGTTGATGAATTATCGTATGCTAAATTAGTAATAAATGAAATTCTAATAGAGCCTTCATTATCTTCATTTATAGGTGTAGACGGGTCAACATAAAATGCATACTTATTCTTGGTACCGGATTCACTAGAAGGTTTAAATTTTATTAAATTATTCTTTTTAGCTCCTAATACAGTATATTCTTCTCCAGATATGACATTAGATAAATCAATATTAGGATCCGTTGTAGATATACTATGAACATCTACTGTTATTGTACTAGAATCACCAAGGGTTGTATTAGTTGAGAAAGGAGTCGTATGACTTAGTTCGAGTTTTATATAGGGATGATCATTTTTATTAACCAAATAATAACCATTATTAGAACTATTGGCAGAATCAGTAACTTTTATCATTGTTGGAGCAACGATATCAGCAAATTCATAGAGAGTATTAACAACTAAATTGGAACCAAAAGAATTAGTTTCTATGACAGCATTTGAAGGTAAATTATAACTTTGGTTTTGAAATATAAAATTATAACTTGATTTTATATAAGTATCCACATCAACATTATTTTTTAAACTTATAGGTTCTTTTTGAATTATATTTTCTAATATAAACCCACCTCCTGTTGATTGAAATATTTTGTTCAGTAATGTACTATCATTTAAAGTTAAACAAGTAGTATCAATTTGGTCAACTAAAAAGCAACCATTAAAATAATCTGTAACATATTTTGGATGAGAAGTTATAGTCAAATTAACAAAATTATTAGCTGTTAAAAATGATGCTAGACCAGAATTGCCATTTATAGATGATTGTATAATTTCTAAATCATTACCTGATGATAATACTTCATCCGCAAGCAAAGGAGTACTATTATCAATAAATATAGTAGTTGTATTATTAACACCATCTAAACCAAGTGATCTACTAAGTTTATATATACCATCATTATTAGCACTCCCTTTAATTGTAATAGTTGCATTAAATAAATTATCATATCCTACCGATATATTATTTATATTTACTACAATTTTATTATTTAATGTATCAAAAGTAGCACCTCTTCTGGCTAAAGTCCTATTATATGAATATGGTAATGGTACTGTAGTGTCATTTTTAACATGTATGCCTTCTGAGAAAACTATATCTACATTTTTCAAAGAGCTGCTTTGTTGAATTGAATTTAATATTTCTGGATTAGAAATTAATGTTGCGTTACCTATTCCAGTATGCTGATTAATTGGGCTTATATCTGAATCTACCCTAAACAAACCGGTATCCTTAAAGAAGTAATTATAGAAATTGCAGTTTTGGTTAAATATATTAAATGTGTTTTTAGATCTACTCATTAATTGAGTATTATCATTTAAACTAACTTGATAACATGTTAATGTAATTGAATTTCCTGCGGATTCATGATAAAAATTTATGTTCCCATCCCTATTATAGTAATCAAAAATAATATTTGTACCAGACCCATCTGAATAACAATTTCCCAATACTTTAATTCCATCATTATATTTACTCCCAGAAACTTTAATTAATACCGCATTTTTAAATTTATTATAATTATCTAGTGATGCTATTTTAATACCTATTAAAGTATAAAAATTGTTAGCTAGATTAGGTATAGGTAGTCTTTTTTTTATAAATGAAATATCTGTACCAGTATATGATTGATTGATATAATTAAATATAGAGTTTTCTACTTTAGTTGCCTCTGAGCTTACTATAATAGGTTTACCATCTTCTTTATCATTTGGGAATCCATCTACTATAATAGAATGACTATCACTAAGTTTTACATTATATCTGTTATCATTACTACTACTACCAGAAATATCAATAACACTGCCGAAAGATATGCTATTACTTAATATATTATCACTTACAATAGCATTATTACTTGAATAAAATCTATAATTTGTATCTGTTACTTTTTGTCTTGAATCTGATGAATAAGAATCCAATGAAAAACCAGCTTTTGTACCGAAACAAGTATTATGATTAGATAATAAATTAAAGCCAGCAAATGTACCTAAAATATTATTATATTTACCTTTTTCATTTAATTTCATAGCTTGATCACCAATTGCTATATTTCTACCACCAATTGTGTTATTAACTGCACTATCATTACCCATAAATGTATTATTACTGCCTTTTGTTAAATCCAGAACTCCAATATTAGAAGTATCGCTCTTCATTAACACATATACTATAGAACTTGAAGGTATAGTTGTTCCAGATTTATTACCGTGTCTAAAAACTAATTCAGTTCTCCCCCCATTACTAATGCTATTTATACCAGATATGATATCTTCCATAAATTTATTAGTATCTTTTGAATCTATTATTATATGGTTACCTACTTTATAATAATGTGTAGCAGAACCGTATGGTATATTTAAAGTTACACTCATTTGATTAGGAGATATAGCTTGGTCGGTTAAAGATATTTTATCAAGGTCTGGATTACCTAATTTATTTCCACAACCTTGTCCAAATACTATATTAAATTCACCACCAGTTCCTGTTGTCATAGTATTTGGTCCAATTACCACACTATTAACTGATAAATTACTTACTTTACCTACATTAGTACCCATCATTACATTTTTTTGAAATATTCTAGGACTATCAACATCAATACAAGATTGTGAACCAATAACAATATTATCTGCATTTACATCTCCATTACTTAATGATTGATATCCCATAATAGTATTTTTAAAAGGTGTTGAAAATGTACCTAATGTATTTGTTTTACCTATATTACTTCCAGCTTGGTAACCTATAGATATATTAAAACCGTTTTCATTAGATATGGCACTATTTTTATCAAATTTATTTAATGATTGATAACCGATACCTACGTTATAAGAACCAAGAATATTAGTTTGACCAGATTCTGAACCAAAGAATATATTACCTTTGGCAGTTGTAGAGTTTTCACCAGACTTGCGACCAATCATTATATTATTTTTACCAGTTGATGTAGATTTACCTGCTTGACTACCAATAAATATATTATCTTCTCCAGTATTAGTAGTCCCCGCTTGATATCCAATAAATATATTATCATCAGATGTAACATTTGTTTTACCGGCTTCTTGTCCAATGAATATATTATTCACTCCAGTAGTATTGGTTTTACCAGCTTCTTTACCAATAAATATTAAATTATCTTGATTAATATTTTCTCCAGCTGATTGACCTATCAAGATATTATTACTTGAACCACTGCTAGCAGAAACTCCGGTTTCATTACCTAAAATTATATTATCAGAACCTGTTGTTATGTCTCTACCTGATCTCTTACCAATATTAATATTATTTTCACCAGTTGTATTTTTTTGACCTGTTATAAAACCAATATTGACATTAAAATTACCTTCAGTATTCATTTGTCCTGCTCCTGGTCCTAAGTATACATTATGATTACCATCTGTATTAGCAACACCACAATTACTTCCAATAAATACATTTTTCTTACCTTGTGTTGATGTATTAATACCAATACCGAATATAGATGAACTATCATCAGTATTACCTATATAGATATTTTGAGCACCTCTATTATTCATACCAGAATTGCTACCAATAAATATATTTTTATTAATACTTACTCCAGAAGAACCTTTACCTGCTTGGTCTCCAATATTAATATTTTTGTCACCCGTTTGATTATAATAACCAGCATCAGAACCTATATTTATATTTTTGTTTCCAGATACATTTTCATGACCAGATTCAGTTCCCATATTAATATTGTTATCTCCACTAGTATTTTTTACACCAGAATTACTACCAATAAATATATTTTTTTCTGAATTAGACTTATTTCCAGCTTGATGACCAATATGTATATTATAATTAGTGCCGGTAGTTCCTTCTTTACCAGCTTCATAACCAATGTTAACATTATAACTACCTTTAGTTTTATTTAAACCAGAGTTATATCCAATATCTACATTATATTCACCACTTGTAGTATCTCTTCCTGATTCACTACCTATCCCTATATTACCAGTACCCCCATTACTACCACTTCCTAATGATCCTTTACCCAAAGCAATATTATTGGATCCAGTTACATTTTTACCTGCATCTTTACCAATTAGAGTATTATTATTAGCACCAATTATACTTGAACCTGCCATGTTCCCTATTAAAGTATTTCCAGAACCAGTTGTAATCTGTCTTCCGGTTGCTGTACCATCATCCCCACCACCTAATATAATGTTATTAGAACCACCTGTTAAGCTACGACCAGAATTATGACCTATACATAAATTATCTTCACCTGATGTATTAGTATCTTGGGAACCAGAATTATGACCTATAAATGTATTTCTCTCACCTGAAATATTAAAACCGGAATTATTACCAATTGCTATTGCCTCCAAAGATGAATTTTTTTTTCCAGAATTATGACCCATAAATATACAATTACCGCCTGCTAATGTAGAAGAATCGCCTCCAGATTCGTCACCTATCATAATATTATTTCCATTATTAACAATACTAGAACCTGAATTTTTACCGATTAATATATTTTTTCCAGCAGATGTTATTTGACCACCGGCACTAGTTCCTAACATTATATTATTACCTGCTTCTGTCATTGACTTACCAGCACCAGAACCTACTGCTATATTTTCATCACCTGTCATTAATGAATACCCAGCACTATCTTTATCAGAACCTGTTTTGCTTCCAATTAAAATATTTTGACTTCCACTTGATAAAGAAAAACCGGCTTCATTACCAATAACAACATTATAAGAACCAGTATCAATATTAGATGCTGAGTAATAACCTAAAGATGTATTACCAATACTGGAACCACCTAAACCATATCCAGAACGAAATCCAACCATAGTATTTTCAATACCAGATTTATTATTATAACCTGAATGAGAACCTATATATGTATTTTCTTTAGCGGTATTTCTAAATCCTGCATATGAACCTAATACTGTTACATTACTACCTGAAACTAAATTGAAACCACCTCTTTGTCCAACAATAGTTAAATTTGATCCAGATATATTATGATAAGATGCATCTCTACCAACTATAACATTATCATCTGCATTTGTATTAAAACCTGCTCTTTCACCTATTATTGTGTTATTACTAGATGTTGTAATTAAAGAACCGGCGCTATTACCAAATATAACATTATTACTACCAGAACTAATACTGTAACCACCATTACTTCCTACAACAATATTATTTGAACCAATTGTCAAATTTATTAAAGTATTTGATCCAATTGCTGTATTAAAATCTCCAGATACGTTTTTAAAACCAGAACTAAATCCTAAAAATGTATTATCTTGACCATTTGTATTTAATTTACCGCTAGAGGTTCCTAAAAATGTATTATTATCTCCACTTACCATAGATAATCCACTATTTACACCAATCATAGTATTATTTTCACCTACCATATCTCTATTACCAGCGGATAAGCCCAGTGAAATGGAATTTAAATCAGATTCTTCTCTAATACCATGACTACTTATTAATTTAATTGTTGATGTTGATGTATCTACTTCATAGCAATTATTACATAATAGTTTACTTTCAGTAGATGAGTCATCAGTATTACCAGAAAATTTCACATTATTACATATTATACTCGTATAATCTCCAACAACTACACTTTTATTAGTACCAGTAGATGCTGTAATTGATCCACCATTAACATTTATTAAATTATTAGGAGATGGATTAGAACTATTATTTGTTTCAAAACCAGTATTATTGGAGCCATCACTAGCTAATAATTCTGGGAAATTTACATTTATATCTGATAATGTGGAGTATACACCGTAATTATTACCATTTGAAGCACCTTTAGTAACACTGATATTTGATAACGTATTATCACCTTCTACTAAATTATGATACCATCCATATGTAGAGTTGCCGGATGTATTAACATTTGGTTTAACTATGATATCTACTTTTTTAGATGAATATATAACCTTTTTCATATAAATACCATATTGTTCTTGAGAATAACCACTACTAATTATATTCAAATTATTTAAACTTACATTAGATAAATAACTACCATCTGATTTTTCACCATATAAAACACTTGATTTAGTAGTATTACCAGACGTTGTAATATTTTTAATAGTAATATTATTCAATTCCATTTCTTTTGCTAATTTTACGCAAGAGCCTGCTGATAGTGTTCCATTCGCTACATCAAAATTAATAATTGTAGATTCTGAACTAAAACCTACAATACTTACATAATCTTTACATTGTATTGGATTTGATTCAAAATATGTACCTGGATTTATTCTAATTAAATATCTTTTATGTTCTGTATTATCATTAATACTATTCAAAGCAGAACTCAATAATTTAAAATCTCCTTCTTTTTTAGCAACTGTTAATATTTGAGGATGAGTAAAATTTATAGTATCATTTTCAATACTACTATTATTACCTAATAATCTACAGGTACTAGCATCTATTACGTAGTTTCCATTAGTATCCATACTTTTCAAACTATTAGTGCTTCCTTTAATTTGACTGTAAATTAATTCAACATTAAATAATTCTTTGATAGTTACAGATGAACCAGCAGACTCATTATCTACTATTTCTCCATCTTCTAATGTAATTGTAGTGCTAGAGATATCATAAATATTAAATATATTATTATTATTAGATTTACCAGCACCAGTAATTTTTATTGATTGACCAGGTGTAAAACCAGATGTGATAAAATTACCTCCAGCCGTAACAATAGTATTTCTTCCAGTCTTACTAAAATTAAACGATATATCAGTTCTAGTTACGGATACGGTACTAGCATCTGATGCCGAATCAAAAGCTATACCATATCCATTATTTGCTGTATCTCCATTGCCTTCTATAATAGAATAACCTATATTAACACTACTATTATTAATCAATACACCATAATTATGTTCAGCACCAGTAACATTAATAGTATTATAATTAATATCTGTATTTCTTTCGGTTGAATAACTATCATTAACGTAAATACCGTAGTTTGCTGTATTTGTACTTGTAGAGTTCATGGTAATTTTGCAGTTTTCAATAGTTGGATTATTACTATTTGTATAGATACCATAATTGAAATTACCATTTACATTTAAATTTGCCATAACATTCTCAATTCTAGTTTCATTTTCACCTTTATTTAAATATATAGCTGTACAATTAGATGTTGCCCCCTGAGTGCCTACATTTTTGATATTTACATCTTTTACATAAACATTTGTTTTACTATCTGAGTAGATACCACATATATTTGATTTATTATTGGCATCTAATTCAACAGAAATTCTAGAAATAAATGAATTAGAACCAGATAAAATAGCCGCTGAATCTTTAAGACTTTTATTAGAAGTATTTTTAACTTCTATTATACTATGTTCATGTCCATCTCCAATAAGAGATACAAAATTAGGTAAAACAATTTGAGAAGGCTCTTTATATCTTCCTGGACTTAAAAGTATTACAAAAGTATTAGATGAATTTGGTGCTGCATTTAAATTACTTGTTTGTGTTAAACTACCATCTGTATAATTATTACCAGGTGTTCCTATTGCGTTACTAATAGCATATACTATAGAATTAAAATCAGCATATCCTTTTTGTGGTGAAATAGTTATTACTAACTGATTAAATCTACTTTGCCCAGATGCGATACTGGATATATAACCACTACTTTCATTAATATTTAAATTATTACCAACTTTAATAACCCCATAATTAGAACTTGTTGCTATAGATTGTGTTAAGGGTCTCCAATAATTACCATCAACATCTACATTTTTATGATACGCTTCTATTTTATTTATTGTGGAATCGTATCTAATTTCACCAATACTAAATGTATCGTCTGGTTCTCTGGAAGTTAAAATAAGACTTTTCTTTATTACAAATTTCTGGTCACTAGCTAAAGCCATTATAAATTTAATTTAATATAGTTAAATATTTTTAAAGTTAAAAATAAATAAATTTAAAAAATATTTTTAAAAATGAGTAAATTAATGATTTGTTAAATTAATTATTTTTCAAATTATTTATTTGTTAAGTTTAAAAAGAAATTAAATATGAATGATATTAGTGATTTTAATTCGATAAATGACTATTTATATATATTAAATGGTTCATTACTAGCAGAGTTAGTAGTATTAATCATCGTATTTTATACACCATATTTTAATTCATTTTATTTAAAAAAATGGTATACTAAATATAGATTAAGTGCTATTTTAGCAGATGTTTTAATATTAATGGTAGGAATTATTATAGGTAGGTATATTTTCACTAAATTGAAAATAAAATGGAATATTTACTTATTTGTTTTAACAATAGTATTAATTCAAATAATTCATGATATAATATTTTATTTATTATTTTCGAATCTATCGGATGGAGTTAATGTAATGTTAGATTTATTTAAACAATACGCCAAAGAGGTTCAACATGGAGCAATAATAGGCGATTCATTTATGATAATTATAGCAACAATAATGAGTTCATATTTCAAATACTATTCAAATAACGCTAATATAATAATATTAATTATTCAATTATATTTATTACCATATATACTTCATACAAAATAAGTATTAAAATATATAAATACAATTAACAATTAAAACTTAACAATTAAAATTTAAAAATTAAAATTTAACAATTAAAAGTTAACAATTAAAATTTAACAATTAAAATTAACTACATAAATAAAAAAATATTTAAAAATTATTATATTTAATATATGAAATAATGAATGATAATGATGAAAACATATGCTCAATTTGTTTAGATACACTTAATAATAGTAATATTAAAAATAATAGTAATACTTTAATTAATAAATTTTTAAAAAAAAAAAAACAAAACGTTCAATATGTAAATTTATTAAATAATGAAAATAATAATTATCAAAGTGAAATAATTTTACCTCATCAAATTAATAACATTTCTAATTCAAATAGTAATTCAAACTATAATTATGAAATTCTTATCTGTGGTCATAAATTTCATAGGGATTGTTTTTTACAATGGTATGAAATTAATAATACATGTCCTCAATGTAGAAGTATTATACCATACTACTTTACAATTTACTTCAAAAAAAATTTATTTAAAAAAAGATTTTTATTAAAAGTTGATGATGATAAAATAATTATTTTAAAAATTAATAAAAAATTCAATAAACAATATAAAAAAAAGAGAAAATGTATTTATATGAATATTGATTTTTATGATAAATCTAAATATATCTATGATACTTATAAAGTAATATTTTTTTATAGTCTTCAAAAAATTTCTATTGTAAATAATAATAAAATAAAAATATTACATAGTAATGGTATAAGCACTTTATTTTATACAGACTGTAAGACTTCAACAGTTACAAATATACTAGCAAACTCTGCCAAAAGATATTATTTAGAAAATGATTAATTTTTTTTACTTTTAAACATAATTTAAAAAATTTAAAAATTTTAAAAATTTTAAAAATTTTAAAAATTTAAAAATTTAAAAAATTTAAAAATTTAAAAAGTAATTAATGATTAAATTATTGATATTTAGGATTATTATCCCAAGCCAAATTTGTTTGTGGGTTCAATATTTGAAATTCTTTATCAGCAGTTGAAGGTAAATGTTTACCAAAATTACCATTCAAGGGTTGTAATCTATTATAAGGAACAGCAGTAGACTTTATCTTACCATCTTTGGATAAGGATAATACTACTGTATTACCGAATCCCCTGTTGTAGGTCATTTTTCTTTCACTAAAAGGAAGACTAGATACATCAGCGTATTCACCTAATGATTTATGATCAGTTAATACCATTTTATATTAAATATATATAATAATAAAAATATAATAAAAATACCAAATTTAATTATGAAATGTTGGATTAACCATAAATATGTATGTATCATCATTCTTTATAATTCCCGTATCAATAAAATAACCTCCAATAATGTAATCATGCATGGGTCTAATTTTTGATGAGTATACCTTTCCATCATTATTAATTAGTCCGAGAGTGCCAATATTTTTAATATCTGAATTATTTAATATTCTTGAGCTTATATTATTAGTTACAAGCACTTGAGTTATTCCGTAAGTACATACATTTACCTCTAATGAACTGTCATTTAATGCCACTCCTAATATTGAGATAGGATTATTGAATAAATCTAAATCATTTGGTAAATCAACTTTATTTACATATAATTTATTTTTAGATTTAACAATTGATACAAATGTTCCTTTATCAACTTTGTTACCTGGTAACACACTCCATTTTGATATATTACCATAAGCTTTAAATGAACCATCTGAGTTTAGTTTTTTAATATCATTTAAATTTATCGATTTTAAATCCCATGTATAAGGTATTTGATTTAAATTTAATTTTATAGATGATTTTGATTGTTCAAATTCTATGTGTTTTATTTTTGAATCATTTATAATTGTTGAATCACTAGCTAATGTTCTAACATTAACAATATTATTATCTTTTATGGTTAATACTTGATTATCTATTATTTCTGGATAAACTACTTTATTAAATTTTGAATTATCTGAAGTCATATTATTAAAAATAACATTTTCATTAAAGTCTTTACCATTATCTCCAGTCTCTCCTTTTTCACCATTTAATAAAATCCATTCGTTACCATTATATCCCTCAAATAATTTAGTATTATTATTAAATCTAATTTCTCCTGGTAATTCTAAGTTAGAATGAGATATTCTAAGAGCCAAGCGTGAATTATGATTATCTTCTAAATACCAACCTGACTTTCCAGTATCTATACCATTTGTTAATTTTGGATTTAAAAAAACTTGAGAAGTTTTCATATTAATATAACTATAATAAAATATGTTTATATAGTTTACTCGATTATATATTTAAAGATCTATATCATTTTCATTGTCTTGTTGTTCATTTTCGGTCATTAAATCATTTTCATTATCTAATTCATTATCTAATTCATTATCTAATTTATTTTGAATAGTTTTGTTATCATTTTCATTGTCAATTATTTCATTATCTAATTCATTTCTATTTTCACAATCGTTTCCACTATCATTACAAATATCTTTTCCACTATCATTATCATTATCATTATCATTATTCAAATTATTATCATTAGTAGAATCGGAAGATTTATTCTTTGTTAATTTAGAATACATATATTCAGCATCATCAATTAATTCCGATGAAAAACCTTTATTTTTTAATAATTTTATAGCCATGTGTTTAGTATTAATACCATCTCGAATAATATAGTCTCTTAATATATGACCTTTCTCATCTATATCCATCGTAAAGTGCTTATTTGTAATATTG
>CETK01158356.1_pt1 | contig 12335 bp, 10 predicted proteins | sample 361431 | NCBI WGS metagenome assembly CETK01 (sample SAMEA2622452, study PRJEB7988) | marine metagenome | biome: marine biome (ENVO:00000447); feature: surface water layer (ENVO:00002042); material: "saline water (ENVO:00002010), including plankton (ENVO:xxxxxxxx)" | depth 5 m | reverse complement strand
ATTATTTAAATATTTACATATTTCATCTCTAGAAAAAATCTTATTATTTTTTACTACAAAAGGAAATCCAAAATGGGAATTTTTAGACTCACTGGTTGTTTTTTGAAAACTAAAAAAATCTGAATATTTATCAAAAATCTCTAAATATTTTTTTGTATTTGAAATCCTTTTATCAATAAAACCCTCTAATTTATCAATTTGTATGAGACCCATAGAAGCCTGAGGCTCAGTTATTCTTAAATTGTAACCTTCATTTACGAATAAAAATTTTGGATCAAAATTTGGATATTTTTTTATCCACTTATCTCTGTCTTCTACTTGCCTAACCCAACCATGAGCTCTTATAATTCTCATCATTTCAGCTAAATCAAAATCATCCGTTACACAAATTCCCCCTTCAAGAGTTGTGATATGATGAGAATAATAAAAACTAAAACTCGCTACTCTTCCAAATGAACCAACAGGTTTTCCTTTGTATAATGCCCCCATAGATTCGCAACAATCTTCTATCAATTGTAGGTCATGTTTGTTACATATTGAAACTATTGCATCCATATCACATGGGTTACCATATATAGGAACTGACAGTATGGCTTTCGTTTTTTCAGATATTGCGTCTTCAATCTTGTTTGGGTTTATGTTAAAAGTATCTAGTTCGCAATCAACATATACCGGAATCAGGCCACACTGAATTACTGGCCAAACAGTTGTTGACCAAGTTAGTGCTGGTAAAATAATTTCGTCTCCCCTCTTTAAATTATCTTTTGTCATTGAGCTTGTAAGTGCAGACATCATTAATAAATTTGCAGAAGAACCGGAATTATTTGATACTCCGTGTGAATAAGAGTACTTTTCTGCATACTTTTTTTCAAACTCCTTCACTTTTTCACCCATTGTTACTTTTGTGGTTAACATTTGTTTTGTGAACGCAAATATCTCTTCAGAATCAAAAGTTGGTTCATGTAATCTTACAATAGGATTATCAATAGAAAATTTATTATTGTTATTTTCTACCCAAAAATTATTTATTGCTTCCTCAACTTTCTTTAATTTATCTTCACTCATTAAATTTATTCCTTTCTCTAATTTTTTAAAATGGACCTCTAAATGAGGTAACTTCGGGTTGATCTATATTAGGCGGATTCCAATTATGATCCCCTCCACACAAAATATTCGCTTCTTTAGCAATTTTTGATGGATTAGGGTAAAAAGCTTTTTCTAAAGGTGGTGATGTCGGGCATGGTACTGCGGCAAAGCCTAATCTTTTTGATTTAACATTTTTGCAATTTATTGCTATGTCTGATATGACCTCTGAAGAAAAACCACATGTTGTCCAACCATTATCGACAACTAAAAGTTTCTTGGTTTTTTCGCAAGATTTTCTTATAAGCTCGTAATCAAATGGAGATAAGCTTATAGGATCTATAACCTCTGCATTTACACCAACACTCTTAAGTAGTTCAGATGCTCTAATTGAATCCTCTACAGTATGACTAACGCCTACAATTGTTATATCGTTACCCTCTTTAAGTATTCTTCCTTTACCAAATTCTATCTCATAAATATCAGATGGAACATATCCTGCATTTTTATATAACATTCTATGCTCAATGAATATCACCGGATTATCGTCATTAATACTTGCGATGAGTGCGCCTTTTGCATCATGTGGTGTTGTTGGGGCTATTACTTTTAAGCCAGGAACATGCATAAAAAAAGATTGAAAAGCTTGGCTATGCTGGGCTCCTTGACCCCAACTCCTTCCAATAGCTGCCCTAATAACTAGAGGCACAGAATGTTCACCAGAAGATACATATCTATATTTTGCGGCCATATTTATAAGTTGATTCATACATAATAAGAGAAAATCCATTCTCTGATGAACATATATAGGTCTCAAGCCTGCAAGTGCTGCGCCAATACCTATGCCAGTCATACCATCTTCTGACAATGGGGTATCAAAACTTCTCAATTCTCCATACTTTTTATGAAGATCTTTAGTAGTAGCATAGTGGCCTTTAGGATCATCCACTCCTTGTCCATAAACAAATACATTTTCATCAATATCCATTTGTTGGAGAGTTGCCTCATACAATGCTTCTCCGTAACTTATAATCTTTTTATTTAATACATTATCCATATTTATAAATATACGTTATCAAAAAGTTCTGACTCTGCAGGGAAATCACTTTTTTCCGCAAAATTTATTGCCTTATCAATCTCTTTTGTAACTCTTTCTTCAATAGCTAGTGCAAGTTTTGTTGGTAAATTTTCTTTTAAATTATGTAGATCATCCATTTGGATAGCCTCTTCTATTTTCTCAATCTCAATTTTATTTAGTTCGGGAACTGTTATACCCACATGATCTTTCCATCTAGAGGTCATACATTCTATTAAAAAAGGCTTTGAATTTTCTCTTATTTTTTCAACACACTCAGTTGTGGATTCAAATATACTTTTGGTGCAACTTTTTTCAATACGGAAAGCATCTACACCAAAAGCATTTGCTCTATCAACAATTGGATCGTTAAGTGATCTTTTGTTCTGGTGCGAATAAATTGCATATTTATTATTCTCACATATAAAGATAATTGGAAGAGAATGTAGGCTTGCAAAATTTAAAGATTCCCAAAAAACTCCCTCGTCTGTTGCTCCATCTCCGTGAAAACACACAACAACATCATTTTTCTTTTTATATTTTAAAGCATAAGCATATCCAACAGCCTCTGGAATTGCCGAGGAGACAATTGCAGATGTCGGTATAAAATTTTTCTCATAATCATTTAAGTGCATTGACCCGCCTTTGCCTCTTGCAGTTCCTCTGCTTTTACCATAAAGCTCTGCCCACATTTTATCGAGATTTGCTTCACGTGCAAGATAATGCGCATGCCCCCTATAATTACTAAAGATAATATCTGAGTCTTTTAATGCAAGACACACCCCTACAGCAATCGACTCTTGGCCGATTGATAAATGAACTGGGCTTTTTATTTTGTCGCTATTATATAACTCTACTATTTTCTCTTCGCTCTTTCGAATTAGTAAAAATAAATAGTAAGCCTTTTCTATATTAAAATTTGTATCCATAATAATTTTTATTTTTTATATTGCTTCTTTTGAAAAATAGTAACCGGGCAAAAAAGGCATTTTCTTTCTACCAGTTGTTTTATACTCTCTTGAGTATCTACTTATAGCACTTTCTAAAATTATTCTTACATCCATACTAATTCTAGTATCTTTTGTATCATTGTACTGAGTACAATGCAAACATCTAGGATCAAATATTATAAAATCTCCATAATTCATCTCCAGAGAATATGACTTAGATTCGAGGTCTTTAAAAAAGGATTCGTCATATTGAGTTTTTGAAGCAAAAATTTCAAAATCATTATCACATTTCTTAATCAGCTCTAAACTGTCTATATATGGTGTAATTCTCATGCTGTTTGATCCATAAACATTTGTGAAAGGAATCCAAAGATTTAATTCAAATGGAGGATGTCCGAGCATTATGTCAGTATGATATCTATTTTTCCAATTATACCCACTTTGATTTGGGAAATGAAAACGAAAGGTTGGAATAACTTGATAGTGAATATTTTCATTAAAAAGTGTGGAAACATAACTCTTTAGGAAATTTATGTAACTATATTGAATATCTTCAGATGTCTCATAAAAACTTATGGAGATTTCGTTTTGCTCTGATTCATCTAAATTTTTTTTCTTTGAATTCAAACATAAGTGAAGTTTTTCTAATTTGAAGTCATGATCTGAAAAATCTTTTTCAGTTACAAAATCTTTTTTTAATAATTCATAAACTATATTCTCTTTAAATTTAATATCTAAAACATTATATTTACCTTGATGCATCCAACTATGAAAAATTTCTTGGGCTATACTTGATGAACTGTAGTCATTAAAAAATAGTTTTCTATCCTCTTCAGAATTAAAAACTATTGTTTTTCCCATATGTCCTCTTTCTTTATTCATAAATTTCTCTAGAGTAAATTAAAAGATTTCCTTTTTGCATAATTACCAGATCTATAGTTAGCGCCCTCTTTTATATAAGTGCAAAGAAGTGCATTTCTATTAAAGCTTGATTTATTATCATTTGAGGCATGTGCTAGCCAACTATGTATAATCAGCACACTACCTTTTAAGATTTTCGGCGAGTGTGATTCATATTTACTTGGAATTATTAAAGACATTTTTCTTGCATTTGGGTCTTGGTTCTTACTAGGCAGATCTTCATTTTTTGTTAACTCTAACTGCTTTTCACAATGTGATTTTGGCCATATTATAAGGCCTCCATTTTTTTCATTCACATCAGTTAATGCAATCCAAGCAGATATAAATGATCTCGACTCAGCTTTAACATAGGTATTATCTTGATGTGGACTAAAACCCTTTGTTCCAGGAGGCATAAAAAAAAATTCTGTTTGAAGCCCAGATGCATTTCCGTCAAAAACTTTTTCAATAAAATTTATTATTTTTTTGTTAGACATGAACTCAAGATATTTATTTGAGGATTTATGAATATTCATTATAGGCACATAGTCTTCATCTCTTACAAGTTTATTTGCGATATTGACCATTTCATCACATTCATTTTCTGTGAAAACATCATCTAATACAACGTAGCCGTTAATGTTAAAGAAATCCAAATTATTCATCAAAATTCTCCAAAAAGATTTTTAATAAATTATCTTTGCCACTATATAGAAGACTTTGGATATTGAAATTATCGGCACATTGTATATCAGTATCTCTATCGCCAATTAAATACATATTATCTTTGGAGAGATTCCATTCTTTTTTGATTTTCTCTAACATGCCCGGCTTTGGCTTTCTGTCATTGCTATCTTTTTTGTACTTCTCAGAAACTGCATCTACATGATAAGGGCAAAAATAGAATTTATCAATGTGGGCACCTGATTCTATTAACTGCTTTTGCATATTTTTATGAAAATTATTCATATCAGTCTCATTAAATTTCCCTTTTGCTATTCCTGCTTGATTTGTTACAACAAAAACATAATAGTTTTTGTCATTTAAATATTTGATTAGTTCTATAGCACCGTCTTTCCATTTTAAATCAGCAACTTTATGAGTGTACCCTTTATCCTCATTTAAAGTACCATCTCTATCAAAAATTATTGCTCTTTTATTTTTATTATTCCAAACTCTTTTTTTTGCCTTATCTAAAGACTCTGGAGTACCAATATCAATAAAATAACCGTCAATTAATATTCCTCTTACCTGATTTTGTTTAACAAGAAGCGGAATTATATCTTTTTCTAAGGATTTATTTCCCCAGGTAAAATTCTTGAAAACTTCTTTTTTAAATAAATAAATACCTGCATTAATGAGGTTTGATTTGACCTGATCGCTTTTTTCATCAAAATTTGAAATAAAACCGTTGTCAAGTCTTACTGACCCGTAACGACTAGATTCACTTATCTCTGAAAGAGCAATAACACTATTACATTCTTCATCTAAATGCTGATTAAGCTTTAGCCAATTACCATCGACTAATGAATCTCCATTTAAACAAAAAAAAATTTCTTCAAGACTATCGTATGCATTAATAATCGCCCCACCAGTGCCAAGTGGCTCTTCCTCAACGATGACTTTTATATTACAACCCTTGTATTTAAAATCTTTAAAATAATTAAAAAAAACTTCATTGGCATGAGAAGCTAGTAATAATATTTCTTCAAACCCGAATCTTTGAACAGTATCAAGTAATTTTAATAAAAAAGGGCTTCCATCAATTTCTACCATAGGCTTAGGCATATTTTTTGTCAGATCACCAAGTCTCGTCCCTTTTCCACCAACTAATATGACGCATTGTTTCATAATTCAATCACCCTTCACTATAATTGTTTTAGACTGGTCTTTGTCATTATTTGTAAATATATTTGATTTTAAGCGCCGACTTTTAAAAATTTTATTGAAAATTACTGAATACGTCTGAAATATTCCTTTTGGATTGTATAAATGGTACAAAATAAAATATAGAGATACTACTATAATCCGAATGTAAAAGAAAAGAAAAAGTAAAAAAACTCTCACGAAAGAAAAAATAAAATATAATTGAGCTTTATTTTTTTTTGTTATGATCTTTTTATCTATTATTCTTTTTTCAAAATATGAAATACAAGATCCTAGTTTTTTATATGTAGAAATTTTATCAAGTTCATTAAAGAATCCTTTATCTATATCTTCTTCGGCCCTGTGTGGAAATTTTTTAAATATTTTAAAATAAATAGTAATCATATAACCCTTAAAGGATTCTGCGTGGTATCCAGTATTATTTTTGAAATAATCTAGTTTACTTATTTTGAAAAGAAAGTAGGAAAGTTTCGAAATATAGTTTTTTAGATATAAATATCTTTTTTCATTAGATACTTTGAAATTTAAATGATATTTATATCCATAATCTAAAATTTCTAAGTCCTTGTAAAGTGTTTTTAAAATCTCTATCTGTATCTTCCTTGCTCTTTTAAAATATAAATTTTGATTACTATACTTAAACATATTGTTCCATAACAGATAATTCAAATTATTTCTTTTTATTTTTTGGCTTTTTGTCAGACCTGCATTTGTTCCTTGTCCATTAAAATCTAAACCCTCTGACACAATATCACGCGAAAACTGATAATGTCTTGGTAAATTTAATTTTGCTAAATAATATGCAACAAATTGCTGCCCATTATCTGGTCCAAAGCAAGGTGAAAAATCACCTTGAATATCAAGATATTTTCTTGTGTAAATTGCTGTTGTATCTGGGGCATACCCACATTCATATAAATCTATATAGTTTCTATTTTTGTATACAGACGTTCTTAAGCGAAAAATATCATCTTTAAATGCACCTATGTATTTTTCTAATTTAAGATCCCAATTTTTTTTGCTAATGTACATTTCATCTGAAATATTCATTACAAAACTTGCCTTTTTTGATGAAGATTTATATAAAAAATTGACCCACTGCCAGAGGTCCGCGAAACCTCTCCCTTGTGGAGACGCTAAAATAACAAAGTTAAATTTAAATTTTGATAATTCCTGAATAAAATTTTCTTTAAAATCTTTATCGTCATTATCTATTTTTATACAAAATTGGATATTTTTTGGATTTTTTGTTTTTTTATAAAATTCATTAATTATCATTAATGTATTTTTTATATTATTTGTATTAAATAAAATTGAAATCAAGCAATTTAAATAATTTGCTCTCACTACTGAATCCGTATAGTGATGAGATGTGAATTTATTCTCGTCATGCGATTTTACATATTTTTCACAATTAAATCCTGGATTTACTTTATAATTTAAATTCATTTCTGATTATATTTTTTTTTATAGTAATCAATTGTATTCCCAATATCTCCAGAAAAACAAATTTCACCATTTTCCATATATATGGCTTTATCACATATGTTACTCAGAATTTCTAAATCATGAGAAGCAAAAATTAAAATTGACGAATTATCCATCATTTCTAAAACTTTCTCTTTACTTTTTTTTGAAAATTCTATGTCTCCAGTAGAGAAAAACTCGTCAATTAGCAAAATGTCAGGTGAACTTGCTATTGCGGAAGAAAAAGCTAGTCTTGCTTGCATTCCGCTAGAATAAGTTCGAAAAGGCATATGTAAAAAATCACCTAGGCCGCTAAAATCTGCAATATCATTAATAATTTTATCGATATCTTTTTTAGTTAATCCTCTAGTAATATTGGATAAAAAAATATTTTCATAGCCAGTTGCGTCTTGTTCAAAACCAAAGCCAATATCAAGCATACAGCTAATATCACCATTCTTATTAATAGTTCCAGATGTTGGTGAATATATACCAGCTATGAGTTTAAGAAGTGTTGTCTTTCCAGAGCCATTTGCCCCAAGTAAAGCAACTCTATCGCCATGCTGAAAATTAAAAGTAATATTCTTTATGGCTTCAACATATTGTCTATTAAATTTAACCTTTTTTTTATCTTTTAAAATATTATTGCCAATTGTTCTGATCTTATTTCTTAAAGACATAGACTCTGAATCATAAATTGGAAAATCTAAATAGATATTTTTTAATTTAATCTCAGATTGCATATTTAAATCCAGAAAGTGATTCTCTTACTTTTTTTTGAATAAAGAATAATATAAATCAAAAATTGAATAATAGTAATAAAAATCGCACCAGCCCATATTTTTTCATCAAATTCTAAACCAATTAGTTCATTTCTTATTATACTTACGAAATAAGTAAATGGATTATAATAAATATAATGCATATATTGTCCCAACATTTCGGGCTTCCACAATACTGGAGTTAATAGAAGCATTGGAGGCATTAAAGATTTAACAAGTGGCTCAATGTCTCGATATCTTGCAGCAATCATTCCTATGTTTACTGTAAATAGGATAGCGTTTAGAAAAACTAAAATTAAACCACAAGGAAGTAAATATAAATTACTAGGCTCAATTGTTCCATTGACAAAAAAAGTAATAGCTAATATTAATGGAATATGGTGAAAAAAAAGTAGTAAGTTTAGATAGCATTTCCTAAAAACATAAAATATTGGTGGGTTAGGATATGCTTTGATATATCTTGAAGCTGAGCCAGTGAAAATTTCAGGAGCATCTATGATAATTTGGCTAATCCACATCCAAATTATAAATCCAGAGAATAAATAAGTTAAATATTCCTTCCAATCCAAATTAAAAATTGTACTCCATAAAAAACACATAGCTGACGCAGAAATTGCTATACCAATTACCACCCACCATGGCCCTAAAAAAGTTCTTCTATATTTTAATTTAAGATCAAAATAAGAAAGATAAGACCATGACGAAAAATTACGTAATGTCGAAAAAAAATCGTTAATTGCTAAATTTTTGTGAAAAAAAATCATGTTATTATTTTATTGCAAAACTTTTTGTTTAGTTTTTTGCGTCAGGCATATAATTATCACCAAGAATAATCCTAGCATATTATCATAAAATGCGCTGTTAAATATTGAAGAAATTAGTATCGTCATCGCTACTGCAATACCAAGAATATTATTTCTATTTTCATAGAATAAAAATAAAATAAATCCACTATATAAAATTAAGCCGAATACTCCAAGCTGTGATGAGATACTTATAAACTCATTGTGAGGATTATTAGTTACATATTTCTCATATGCTAATACATTATGTTTTTTATAATAGTTCTCTGAAGATTTTTTAAAAGATCCTACTCCATATCCAAAAGTTGGTTTATTTTTTAAAATATCAGACCCTACTTTAAACCAAATAAATCTTAATCCTAAAGATGAATTATAATTCCCTTCTTGGATATAATTAAAATCTGTATTAAGCACTTTGAATCTTCTTTCTAAATTGTCTGAAAACTGAGAGAAAAATAAAGAAGCTAAAATAATTAATATACTAAAGATAACTTTGGAATTTTTTAAAATTGTAAAAAGTCCAAGAAATAATAAACAAATAATTAAAATATAAGCAGTTCTTGAATCATTCATGAAAAGAACATTAATAAAAGCAAGACCTGAAAAAATAAAATATATTTTTCTTTTACTTTTGATACCTAAATATAAGCAAAGAAAAGAATAAAAGGATAGAACTATCCCTTGTATTATATAATGCTGGAATATAGCTGCTTTGTTTTCTACAATTTTTTCCTTTACATTAGCTAAATTTACTTTCTCTAAAAAATTGTAAAAAAATTCAAATTCGAAAATTGAAAAAAATTTTAAGTACGAAAAAAGTAAAATTATTGAGCATCCATAAAGAAAAAATTTTATCAACAAATATTTATTATCATATATTTTTACTAAATAATACAAGATAGGAATATATAGGAATTTAATATACTTTTTCATAACTTCAATTATTTGAGAATAATCTGCAATACTGTATAAAGATGAAAAAGCCAATGAAATAAATATAATTATACATATCAGCATTGATTTTTTTTCTATTAAATAATTTAAATGTTTTTTTTGTATACATAAAATTGTTGCCGATATGATTGAAAGTAAAATGAAAAAATTTGTTGCTGCTGATGAAATCAGTATAAAAAATAAAGAAAGTGGTAGAAAATAAGTAGGAATTTTTCTGATTTTATTTTCTATTGAATACATTTTGATCAGGTTACATTAAAAAAAATTATTTTTTATTATATTTTCTTCTCTACCCGGTCCATTAGAAATGATATCAATTGGTATCCCAAGATATTCTTCAATGTCCTGAATATATATTTTTGCATTTTCTGGTAAATCGTTATATTTTTTTATTCCAGAAATGTTTTTTTGCCAACCTTCATATTCTTTATACTTTGGTTTGTTATTCTCGTATTCAACGCAAACTTTAATTTTTGGTAACGTATCTAAAACATCAAGCTTAGTTAAACATATACCTGTAAAACCATTTATTATTATTGACCTCTTTAAAGCAACAAGGTCTAACCAGCCGCATCTTCTTTCTCTGCCTGTTGTTGCTCCAAATTCGTGACCCCTTTCTGAAAGAATTTTGCCATTTTCATCGAAAAGCTCTGTCATAAAAGGTCCTGAACCAACTCTTGTAGTATATGCTTTTACTATTGCTAATGTATAGTCAACTCTTTTTGGAGATACTCCAGATCCTGTAAATATTCCCCCGATTGTAGTATTTGAGGATGTTACAAAAGGATAGGTTCCATGATCTATATCTAATAGAGAGCCTTGCGCACCTTCAAAAACTATTTTTTTATTATTTATAAATAATTGCTCAATATATAATGGTGCATCAATAAGATAGTTTTTATAAACATCATAATGAGATAAGAGATTTTGGTATGTTTCTTCAACATCAAATATCTCGCCATTATAATAGTTTTTAAGAATAAAATTATGATATTCGAGAAGCTCCTTAAGCTTTTCATGTAAATTTTGTTGGTTCGCTAAATCACCAAATCGAATACCTCTCCTTGAAATCTTGTCTTCGTAAGCTGGTCCGATACCGCGACCTGTAGTCCCGATTTTCTCTTTACCTTTTTTTTGTTCTCGCGCTTGATCTAAAGCGATATGAACCGGAAGAATTAAAGGACAATTATCAGATATAAAAAGTCTTCCATTCACGTCAATATTATTTTTTTGTAAAACTTCAATTTCATCAGAAAGAGCATCTAATGAGAGAACCACTCCATTACCAATTATACATTTTACGTCATTATGTAAGATACCCGACGGAATTAAATGTAATATTGTTGTTTTATTTTCTACAACAAGTGTATGCCCTGCATTATGCCCCCCCTGAAATCTTACGACAGCTTCACTTTTTTCTGTTAAAAGATCGACTATTTTACCTTTACCTTCGTCACCCCACTGAGCACCAAGTATTGCAATACTTTTATTCATGATTATCCTTTAAGATCCACTTTCCGGATTTATTAGAAATATTAGATTTACTTTGATTTCTTATAAGATATCTAACATCAACACTAAATCCAATACCAAAGAGAATACCATCATCAAAATTGTACTTTCCTCCTATTGCTACTTCGTGACTATCATTCTCAATATAAACACTCATTAAAATACCAGTCTCATAATCAAACCCAGGTAACTCACAGAAGTCGTATTTAATCTCAACATCAGAGTGATTTTTATTAATTAAATTACAAAGGCTTACCATATACTTAATATCGTCTTCAATTGCTGAATCAAAAGAAATAATGTGATTAGAATCTTTCAATATGTTTTTTATCGTCCCATGCATTTTTGGGAAATCACAAATACAATTCTCTAAATTATTATCGACATCTAAAGTATTCATGTACTTTTTAATTTCAGAAGATGATTTACTTTTAATAAGCTCCTTTATATTTTTTTCATCTTCTTTTTTTAAGTTTGCAGAATTAATTAATTTTTTAAAAATACCAACATGTCCAAGATCAAGATATATTTTCTTTTTGGAAAATATTTTTACAATATCTAACATCAAATTTACAATCTCTACATCATTTTCAACGTCTGAATTCCCAATTAGTTCTGCGCCTGCTTGGATTGGTATTCTTGAGCCCTTTGAATCTTTACTATTTGTTCTAACTACATGATCGAAGTAACAATATCTATTGATTTCATCTGAATTACCGTAGGTTGTGTTGATTCTAGCTATTTGGCTAGTAATATCAGCTCTCAGCCCAAGTTGTCTTCCTGTTTCTTGATCAATTAATTTGAATGTTTGAAGATCCAAATCCTCGCTTGAATTAGATAGCAATGAATCACGATATTCGATTAAAGGGGGTATTACTAAGCCATAGCCATAAGACAAAAAGGTGTCAATTACTTCTCTCCT
>CETK01023233.1_pt1 | contig 12336 bp, 7 predicted proteins | sample 361431 | NCBI WGS metagenome assembly CETK01 (sample SAMEA2622452, study PRJEB7988) | marine metagenome | biome: marine biome (ENVO:00000447); feature: surface water layer (ENVO:00002042); material: "saline water (ENVO:00002010), including plankton (ENVO:xxxxxxxx)" | depth 5 m | reverse complement strand
TTTGGAGACTTAATCGAAGGAGAAAAACCGATTCTTCTAGTATTTTACGAAGATGTTGAAAATGAAGATGATAGTATGAATCAAATTTTGCGAGATGTAGCTGCAGCAATTGCAGATAGGGGGAAGGTAATTAAATTAGATATATCTAAAAACCCAAAGTTAGTCGAAGCACTTAAAATTAAGACCGCTCCTACTTTTACAATTTACAAATCATCAGAAATGGTATGTAGAGAAACTGGTGAACAAGATAAAGATTCAATTATTGGATTAATGAGTGAATATTTAGATTAAATTTTTATAAGGTTTTCAAATATTTCCAGGTCTTTAATTGAATTATAAATCCTCTCTTCAAGAATTTCTCCTCTATCTTTATCATCGTATATGTTAGTATAAAATAAAATTCTTCTATATCCATTAACCTCATCCATAATTCTTTCCTCTAATTCTAATTGCCTTGTGGAATCAAAATTTGATATTAGTTTTAGTCTTTCGTCATATACTAATGATATCTCGTCAACTAATTTTCTGGCATTTAATGTGTCTCCTGATAGGTAAAAGCCTTCTATAAATTCTTCTTGTGATGTGTAAAAGTCGTATTTACCATAGAGAAACGAAAAATCGATACTTGACCTCTGGAATTCTTTAATGTAATCAGACATTTTTTCTTCATCTTTATTTTTTAAAGAAGTTTCAATTAATGACCTGAACCTTTCTATTTCTGTCAAAATTTCTTCAGCAAGATCAATTTTTAAAAAATCTGAAAGACTATTAAAGTAATTTAACCTTGATTTATGTTTGAGCATTACTTTCTCCAAAATCCCTCTTGCCGTATCAACCTTATTAATTCTATAATAACCATCAATTATAGGGTACAATAGACTATAATATCCAAAGAAATCTATAGGCATTTTTTCCATTGCCAAATCCAAAATTTCTTCAGCTTTTTCTAATTGATTTTTATTGATGAGTTCTTCAGCCAAACGAGCCATGTTGCTCCTATAGGAAATACTATTTTTTCTGGTTTCGGGGTCATGATAAATATCTTCTGAATTAGAGTTGCCCCATTCCCACTCTTTAACAATGTTATACATCAAATCAGAATCTACCCTACCCATAACATAGGGGTTGTTTCTATTGGGAGGTGTTTTTATGGGTACTAATTTGTATACTAGGCCTTCCAGTTGAAGATAATCTTTCATCCATATGTATTCTGAATCAGAAAAACTGCCTCCTGTAAAGTAAATGGGTCTTTTCCAATCATTATTTGCTAAAATATCTAACATCATCATTTGATTCTTATATATTCCTGAGGTTGGGAGGTCAATGTCTATGTAAGGAACAATTAAATCTTCGTCTTCTTTTTTTACTAATCCACTTTCAATTACATTTTTGATATTAACCGGGACTCTAATTTTATTGGTAGGGTAATAAACCATTTCTTGGGTCCCGGTAGGGAATTGACTTGGATTACCACCTGATTGTTCAATTAGGTGTTTATATTTTGTTTCCTTTCTATCGCTTGCTATCCATCTCACAAAATCTTTAATATCCCATCTTATCGAATCTGAAATTACAGGCTCAAACTTTATATAATCTCTAATTCCATACCCATACAAGTTATGTGTTAGCTGCGAAGGGATAGGATTACTCTTATATGTTTTTCTTTTCATTTGATCGATATACCAATCAGTCGCTAATAAACTGGTATTTATTGGCCTCACATCGGTTCGATATCCTTCAATATCTTGAGCATACCAGAGAGCAAATGTGTCATTATCACCAATTGTAAATATCATTGCATCTGAATCTTTTTGTATGGATGTTAAATAGGACTTGGCAACAGCTTGAGCTGTGTATCTGTTAGATCGGTCATGATCATCCCAATTTTGAAATCCCATTAAAAAGGGTACTGATAAAAATAACAAAGAGATTGTAAAAATATCAGCGAATCTAAATTTCCAATATTTTTTAATTTCTAGACACAAGTTATATGCGCCGAGTCCAATCCAAATCGCAAAAACATAAAAAGATCCGACAAGAGCATAATCCCGCTCTCTAGGTTCAAAAGGACGTTCATTCAAATAAACTTTTAAAGCTAGACCAGTGAAGAGGAAGAAAATTAATAAAATCCAGAAAATACTTTTGTCATATTTGTAGGTAAAGAAAAAACCAATTAGACCAAGAATAAAAGGGAGAAAAAAATATGTATTTCTTGCTTTATTATTTTTCGCATCATCAGTTATTTTGGCTTGATTTCCTAATCTAATTTCATCAATAAAATTTATTCCACTAAGCCAGTTTCCATGAAGTACGTCGTAGCTTCCTTGAACGTCATCTTGTCTGCCAACAAAATTCCACATGAAATATCTTACATACATATAATTTACTTGGTAAGTAACAAAAAAGTACAGATTTGAAAAAAAAGATGGTTTTTCAATAACGATGTACCTTGCCATATTTTTATAGAAACCATGATAATCTTCTCCTGTTAGCTCTCCATCTAATTGTTGCTGGTAAAATTCGCTTATAACTGTTTTTAATTCTGCACTGTTTTTGTATTCAGAAGACAGTCTAAAATTCAAAGGACCTGTAAAATTTATATAGTTTTCTGCGTGTTCTGGACTCCAAAGTCTTGGAAGGACTCCCCTATGGTTGCGATTTGAATTCACTTTTGCTTTTTCCCAATTATTGACGATCACATATTTTTTTAAAGTATAGTCCCTTTCATACTTGGGTTTATCATCTATATAAGGTTCGATGTCATCTTGTCCAGCGTACATATCTGAGAACATAGGCCCATAAAAAAGTTTAGTTTCTGGATACTGTTCCAAATTGTAGTAGGCTAAAAGTTGTCTTGCGTCAGTGGGTGAATTTTCATTTATTACAGTATTTGCATTAGCCCTTATAGGAAGCATTATCCAAGATGAAAATCCAAGTAAAACGAAAAGTAAGCAGAGAATACCTGTATTAATATTAACCCAATTTTTTTGGGATGTAAATTTTAAGCAATAATAAAAGAAAAATAAAATAACAACTCCAGTAAAAATGGTCCCCGTGTTAAAGGGTAGATCTAAATTATTTACAAAGTAAACCTCGACTTCTCCAAAAATCGCTAGAGTAGAGGGAAGTAAGAGTTTAAATATAAATAGCAAAATAGCAACTGAAATTAAATTTGATAAAATAAAGTTTTTAAACGTAATTTTTTTTGTGTTTTTGAAAAAGTATATCATACCTATAGCAGGTATGGTCAAAAGTCCCATAAAGTGAACTCCAAAAGAAAGGCCTATTACAAACGAAATTATCAGCAACCACCTATCTCCATATTCTGTATTCATTTCTTCCTCCCATTTTAGAGCTAACCAAAATAAAACAGACAGGATGAGAGTAGCCATTGCATAAACTTCTGCCTCCACGGCATTAAACCAAAAGCTATCTGAAAAACATAATGAAAGTGAACCGACTGCAGAGGAACCCAAAATTGAAAACTTCGCATTTTCTGGGTTTTCTTTCACTAATCGTGAAAATTTTTTTAATATTAAGACTAGAGAAAGATATAAAAAAAGTATAGCCAATGAACTTGAAAACACAGACATGAAATTTACCATTAAAGCTATATTTTCATTTCCATTGGCAAATAGTGAGAAAAACGCTCCCATCATCTGGTAAAGTGGGGCTCCTGGGGGGTGTCCAACTTGAAGTTTAGCAGAAGTAGAGATGTATTCTCCAGCGTCCCAAAAACTAGCTGTTGGTTCAACAGTTAACGAAAATGTTGATAGAGCAATTGTGAATACTACAATAGCAATTATTCTATTTAAAAAGGAGAATTCTAATTTATTCATTTATGAACACGAAAATATAAAATATAACTTGAAAGGTTTTTAGGTTGTTAGATGAAAGTTTTTTACAAACATTTTTTTTTACACTTAAAATTGTAATTTAAAAGAAAAAATGAAAAAACTTTTTCTAATTGCATGTCTATTATTTTTTAACAACTTCTTTTCTCAAAATAATTTTAACGGCCTAGCTGAAGGGCCATTCAAAAAGTTAGTTATTCGGGAGGTAATGATTATTCCTGGACATGGAGGTCCGCCAGTTGGGCCTTATGATATAATAATTGAAGGAAATTTAATTACTAAGATGGTAGCATTGGATGCTATATCACTAAAATCAAAAGGACAGTTCAAAAGAGAATCTGGTGACAAAATCATCGATGGGAGGGGCAAATATGTAATGCCCGGAATGATTGATCTACATATGCACTTGAGAAAAGACCCCCTTCCTTTGGAATACATTTATTATTTAAAATTGGCACATGGAGTTACATCAATGGTCCCCGCTGCTGACAGGGGACTCAAAAGTGGACTTGAAGAAGCAGAAAAAAGTAAAAAAAATCAAATTCTAGCACCTAGATTGTATCCAACATGGTCTTACGGTGCCATGACTGGCTATGATAAAATTTATTTAGACAATCACAAAAATGTAAAACATGTAGTTGAAAAAATGTTTCAAAAAGGAGCACATGTTGTTAATGTTCGTAATTTGGGGTGGAATCAAAAATTATTAGGAGAAGTATGTAAGGAAGTAAAAAAACACGGCGGTGTTACAACATATCATATTCCTCCGAACAATACAGCAATCACAAAGGCCATCGATGCAGCTAGACTTGGTGTCACTATGATAGAGCATCACTACGCATATGCAGAATCAGCTCTTGATAGAAATGTCCAAAATTTTAAACCAACTTATAATTATAATGACGAAAATGAAAGATTTAGACAAGCAGGTGTAGTTTGGTCCGAAACAAATAAAAAAAAATTACTAAATGAGGTAGCGGATTCTCTGGTTAAATACGGTGTAACTATGCTTCCAACAATGGTGGTCTATGAAGCAAACAGAGACATTCTTCGTGCACATAGTTTACCTTGGCATGAAAAGTACACTCATCAATTATTAATTGAAAGAAACGGCCCTGATCCGAATTTCCATGGGGCTTATCACTATGATTGGACTCATGACGATGAGTATTATTGGTCTTACGCTTTTGATTTATGGGGCGATTTGATTTTTGAATTTAACAAAAGGGGTGGACGAGTTTCTTATGGAACTGATGATAGTTATATTTTTGCAACTCCCGGATTTTCAAATATTCGAGAATTACAATTACTTAGAGAAACAGGTATGCACACACTGGAAGTTTTGAAATCAGCTACTTATAATAGTGCTATTACACTGCGAGAACCTAGATTAGGATTAGTAAGACAGGGATATTTAGCAGATCTTGTCATTGTAAATGAAAGTCCACTTTACAACTTAAGAAATCTTTATTCATTTGGAGCTTTAAAAATCAATAAGAATGGAGATATGGTAAGGGGAGGAGGTATTTTGTACACTATAAAAGATGGTATAGTAATACACAATGAAAAAATCATGAGAGAGGTTGAAAAGATGGTTAGAATATCAAAATACGGTACTTCACCTTCAGCAATGGATATACCATTCATAATTGAAGAGTAAGTTTTTGTCAAATGATAATATTATTATAAATTTGGCCCTCCAATGGCCCATGGTGTAACTGGCAACACGTCTGATTTTGGTTCAGAAGAGTCTAGGTTCGAGCCCTAGTGGGCCAACATTTTAATCAATAAAAACCCCCCAAAGAAAGTGGGGGGAATTATCAACATCTTATCGTTAATTACATGAAAAAATATTCAATTATAAATTTAAACGTTGTGAATCTTTTTTTTGTTAAAATACTTATAATGTTTTCCCAACAAATAGTTAAAATTTTTTAATCAAATCCCGATACCCCCTGAATAGTTGTGTATTTTAAAGTTTTCTTTTTGTCAGGGTGAATTATCCTATATGCCCCATGAACTGCAAGAGTTGCTTCATGAAACCCGCAAAGTATAAGTTTTAATTTTCCTTCATACGTATTTATATCACCAATCGCAAAAATACCTTTTTTAGAAGTACTGTAATCATTAGTATTATCAACTTTAATTGCATTTTTATCTATATCTAGCCCCCAATGCCCTAGTGGACCAAGCTTTGGAACTAAACCAAAAAGTGGAAACCAAAAATCTGTTTTCAAATTGTACCCTTCCCCGGACCTGTCTTTGACAAATAATGAGTTTAGATAATCATTTTTACCATTAATTGAAATAACTTCAGAATCAAGAAATAAATTCAGCTTTCTCTTCTCATTTAACTCGAATACCTTTTCGACAGAATCCTTATTAGCTCTAAAACTTTTACTTCGATGTATTAAATTTATTGGATGTTTACTTTTTTTTGAAAAATAAATTGCCCAATCCAAAGCAGAATCTCCTCCTCCAGAAATTGATATTTTCTTACCTAAATAAGTTTCTGGGTCTTTAACATAAAATTCAATTCCCTTTCTTTCAAACTTATCAATCAATTCAATTTTGGGTTTCCTTGGCTCCATACTTCCTAGGCCACCAGCAATAAAAATAACTTTCCCTTGAAGTTTTGTACCCATGTTGGTTGTAATTTCAAAAAAGTCACCAATTTTTTCATATGATTCTGCTCTTTCACCTAATGTAAACCCTGGTCTAAATGGTTTTGCCTGCTCTAACAAATTGTCTATAAGTTTTCCGGCTAATATTTTAGGATATCCTGGAATATCATATATCGGTTTTTTTGGATAAAGTTCTGTCAACTGGCCTCCAGGAGTCGATACAACATCAATTATATGACACTTAAGTTTCATCAGCCCAGCTTCAAAAACTGCAAATAAACCTACAGGTCCGGCACCAATAATCAAAATATCTGTCTTTATCATTAAAATTATTTGCTGTAAAATTAATCATATTTTTTGTTAATATTTTTTGAATTGTTTGTCCAATTGAAATTATATTTGCTATAGTAAAAAATTTAAACTAATTTTATTAAGATTTTTGATTATTATAGAAGGCAAATGTCTTCTTTTTTTTTATATGAAATTTGAAGAAAAATTTAGAAACATTTTGAGTGAAATACTTAAAAACCATAGTTCACTTTTCTTAACAGAAATAACTTTTAGTGCTAACAATGACGTAAAAGTTTTTCTCGATGGAGATAAAGGTGTAACCCTTAAAGATTGTGCATCCATAAATTCTAGTATTAAAAAAAAATTAAGTCAAGATGATACTAATTACTCAGTTGAGATCGGATCTTGTGGTGTGAATTCTCCATTGAAATTAATTAGACAATTTAAAAAAAATATATCCAGAAAGATAGAAATTATAGACCACGATGATCGAAAATATACTGGTATACTTTTGAAGGTTTCAAACACAAATTTTGTAATAAATTGGAAAGAAAGACAACCTAAAAAAATTGGTAAAGGAAAAGTAACTGTTACTCATTCAAAAAATTTTAATCATGGTGAATATAAAAAGGCCCAAGTAATTTTAAATTAAAGATTATGGAAAATTTAGCACTAATTGAATCTTTTTCAGAATTTAAAGATGAAAAACTTATAGATAGAGTAACTCTAATGGTAATTTTAGAGGAGGTTTTTAGAAATACTTTAAAGCGAAAATATGGTTCGGACGAAAATTTTGATATAATTATTAATCCAGACAAGGGGGATTTGGAAATTTGGAGGAATAGAATTGTAGTTGATGACGGTAATGTAGAAGATCCAAACCAGCAAATCGAACTGTCTGAGGCTAGAAAAATTGAACCTGACTTTGAGGTTGGTGAAGATGTATCAGAAGAGGTAAAATTAATTGATCTAGGGAGAAGAGTAATTCTTTCTCTAAGACAAAATCTGGTTTCTAAAATCCATGAGCATGACTCTACAAATGTATTTAAACAATTCAAAGAATTAGAAGGGGAACTATATACCGCTGAAGTCCATCACATTCGTAACAGGGAAGTAATTTTATTAGATGACGATGGTAACGAGCTTATTTTGCCGAAAGACAGACAAATCGGCTCTGATTTTTACAGAAAGGGTGACAACGTTAGAGGAATTATCGAAAGTGTCGAGCTGAGAGGAAATAAACCTAGAATAATTTTCTCAAGAACCTCACCTAAATTTTTAGAAAAATTATTTGAACAGGAGATTCCAGAAGTTTTTGATGGTCTTATTAATATCAAAAAAGCGGTAAGAATTCCTGGCGATAAAGCAAAAGTTTCTGTAGATTCATATGATGATAGGATAGACCCAGTCGGAGCATGCGTAGGAATGAAAGGGTCCAGAATCCATGGAATAGTTAGAGAACTTGGAAACGAAAATATAGATGTTATTAATTACACCAACAACCTGCAACTTTACATTACTCGATCGCTTTCACCTGCAAAAGTTAATTCCTTGAAGATTGATGAACAGAATAAGAGAGTCCAGGTTATTTTAAACCCCGAAGAGGTTTCCAAAGCAATTGGTAGGGGGGGTAATAATATAAGACTTGCAGGACAATTAACTGGTTATGAGATTGACGTTTACAGAGAGGGGATGGAGGAAGACGTTGAATTAGCTGAATTTTCTGACGAAATTGATGACTGGGTTATCAATGAATTCAAAAAAGTAGGGCTTGATACTGCAAAAAGCGTGTTAGAATTAGATCAGTCAGAACTTATTAAAAGAACCGACCTTGAGGAAGAAACTATTAACGAAGTAATCAAAATTTTAAAAGAGGAATTTGAAGATTAGTTCGATCATTAAAGCATCAAATGGGTTTTAAATCATGAGCGATAAATCACTAACATTACGATTAAATAAGGTTTTAAGAGAGCTTAATATTTCTTTAGACAGGGCAGTTGAATATTTGAATAATGTAGGATGTGAGATTGAGGCAAGACCCACGACCAAAATTTCTCAAAAAACTTATGAACTATTGTTGGAAGGATTTAAAATTGATAAATCGAATAAGGATGAGTCTGCTGAAATAAGTGAAGAAAAGAGAAAAGAAAAGGAAAACTTAAGGATTCAACAGGAAAAGATAGATCTAGCTAAAACTGCTACTTTAGAAAAAAATAGTGAAATAATAACCGCTAGTAGCTCTGTAAGAAAGTTTAAACCCATTGGAAAAATCGATCTTGATTCGAAAAAAAATCTGTCAAAAACCCAATCCTTAAAAGAAAATGAAAAAGATGATTTAGATACAGATTCAACTAACAATACTAATGGGAATGACGAAAGTCTTCCACAAAATAATCAAAAATTAATTACTAATTACAAAAAAATTGTTGCTCCTGTTAAGACGGGAGAGACTGTAGATTTAAATAAAATAAAAGAGCAAGAAAAAAATGTCGAGGCCTCTAGAAAGAAGAAAAGAAAGAGAATTGTTCCCAAAGAAGGTAACCAAAACAGACCTTCAACTCAGAACAGACAATTAAGAAAAAGTGCTTTTAAAAAAAATGAATCTGGTAAAAATCAAAATTTGAAGATTGAACCTACAGACGAGGAAGTTCAAAAACAAATTAGAGAGACTTTGGAAAAATTACAGGGGAAATCTACAAAATCTAAAGGAGCAAAGTACCGAAGAGACAAGAGAGTCCAGCACAAACAAAAAAGTGAAGAAGAACAGGCTATTCAACAAGCACAAAGCAAAACCCTAAGAGTAACAGAGTTTATCACAGTTGGTGAAGTTGCAACTATGATGGAGGTTGCAGGAAATGAAATAATATCAGCTTGTATGTCTTTAGGTATTATGGTTACAATGAATCAAAGGTTAGATGCTGAAACCCTTTCAATAGTTGCCGAAGAATTTGGCTTTAATGTAGAATTTGCCAAGGCTGATATTGAAGATAATATTGAAACTGAAATTGAAGACAAAGAAGCAAAACTTTTACCGCGCGCCCCAATTGTAACTGTTATGGGGCATGTTGACCACGGTAAAACTTCTTTATTAGACTATATTAGAAAAGAAAACGTAATAGCTGGCGAATCGGGAGGCATTACGCAACATATAGGTGCTTATTCTGTAACCTTGGAGAATGAAGAAAAAATTACATTTCTTGATACACCTGGTCATGAGGCATTCACTGCCATGAGAGCAAGAGGTGCTCAATTAACAGATATAGTAATTATTGTAATTGCTGCAGACGATGATATTATGCCACAGACAAAAGAGGCGATAAGCCACGCCCAAGCAGCTAGTGTTCCTATTGTGTTCGCTATAAATAAGATAGATAAAGAAAATGCAAATCCAGAAAAAATCAAAGAAGGTTTAGCAAGTATGAACTTAATGGTTGAAGATTGGGGAGGTAAAATACAGTCTCATGACATTTCTGCCCTAAAAGGTGTGGGTGTAAAAGAACTTTTAGAAAAAGTTTTATTGGAAGCTGAATTATTGGAATTGTCAGCAAATTTTGAAAGACCAGCAAAAGGAACCGTGGTTGAGGCTTATTTAGATAAAGGAAGAGGCTTTGTATCTACTCTTTTAGTACAGAGTGGAACCTTAAAAATTGGGGATTTTATTCTTGCTGGAAAAAATAGTGGAAAAGTTAAAGCTCTTTTTGATGAAAGAAGTAAAAGTCTCAAAACAGCCCCCCCTTCAACACCAATTTCAATATTGGGTTTAGATGGAGCACCGCAAGCGGGAGATAATTTTCAAGTTTTAAATGATGAAAAAGAGGCTAAACAAATTGCAGCAAAAAGAACTCAACTTCAGCGGGAACAAAATGTAAGAACACAGCGCCACATAACTTTAGATGAAATTGGAAGAAGAATTGCTCTTGGTGAATTTAAAGAATTAAACATTATTTTAAAAGGAGACGTAGATGGATCTGTAGAAGCCCTTTCTAATTCTTTAGAAAATCTTTCAACCCAAGAAATTGAGATAAAAATAATACACAAAGGAGTTGGTGCTATCACGGAGTCAGATATAATTCTTGCTTCAGCCTCTGATGCAATCGTTATAGGTTTCAATGTTAGGCCAATGGGAAATGCAAGAACTTTGTCAGAAAAAGAAAAAATTGATGTTAAAACCTATTCCATAATTTATGATGCAATAAATGATGTTAAAGATGCAATGGAAGGCATGTTGTCACCTGAGCTCAAGGAGGAAATTACTGGTAATGCTGAAATAAGAGAAACTTATAAAATTTCAAAAGTTGGGACGATTGCAGGTTGTATGGTTACCAGTGGCAAAATCTTTAAAAATTCTGGAGTAAGAGTTATTAGAGAAGGTGTTGTTATTTATACTGGGGATTTGCTTTCTCTTAAAAGATTTAAAGATGATGCAAAGGAGGTCGCGAAAGGCTATGATTGTGGAATTCAGATTAAAGGATTTAATGATCTAAAAGTAAATGATTTAATTGAAGCTTTTCAAGAGGTAGAAGTGAAGAAAAAATTATAGGTTGTTTGGTCTTAACAAAAAAGCAGATGGATATAATTTTCTTATAAATTCCAATTTCTTGCTAGCTTCTAAAAATTCTTTAAAGTTTCCTACCCTGACTTTATAATTAGGTGTCTCAAAAGACAAACTTGATTCCCACTTGGGAAATTTTTTTTTAAAGTCAGATAGAGTTATTTTCGCTTTTTCGTAGTTACCATTGTAAATTTGGATCGCATAGTAATTATTTTTATAATTTTTTTCGTTTAACAAAATTTTCAATGATATGAGTTTCTCAACGTCCTCACTTATTTCAATATCCAAGTTTTTTGATTGTGCAAAGTTTGTTGAACAATTAAAAATTAGCATTGTAAAAAAAAGATTACTTAAACCCCTATAAAAAAGCATATTAATCAAATAAACTATGCAAAAATAAATATTTTAAAATTAAACAAAACAACTCTTTATTTAGATTGATTATAAATTAAATTAAATGCCATTATATGCTTTTCACAAATGCTGTATATGTATTAATTTTGCTGAGGATTTTGGTTCATATTTAATTATATTTTTTTTAAATTTGTTATAACTTTCTTATAGTGGAGATTGAGCTTAATTTACAAAGGTTGCTGAGGAATAATTTACTATCAATTTTACTTGTTTTTTGTGTAACATCTTATGGACAAGATCCAGATCCTTTAGCGGGAAAAAAACTATTTAATGCCAATTGCGCAGCTTGTCACAAACTAAATAAAAAAGCTGTTGGTCCTGCACTAAAGGGAGTTTCTGCAAAATACGACAAAGAGTGGCTTTACAGTTGGATAAAAAACAGCTCTGCCATGATAAAATCTGGGGATGCGCAAGCCATTGCAATATGGGAGGAGTATAATAAATCTGTAATGAATAATTTTCCTCAATTGTCAAATACAGATATTGATAATATTTTGGCCTACACAGATTATGTTCCCCCTCCAAAAGTTGCTGCTGTTTCCAATCTACCTGCCCAGCCTGTTCAAGATAATTCAGTTTCAAACCAGTTAATATTATTCGC
>CETK01155604.1_pt1 | contig 12341 bp, 8 predicted proteins | sample 361431 | NCBI WGS metagenome assembly CETK01 (sample SAMEA2622452, study PRJEB7988) | marine metagenome | biome: marine biome (ENVO:00000447); feature: surface water layer (ENVO:00002042); material: "saline water (ENVO:00002010), including plankton (ENVO:xxxxxxxx)" | depth 5 m | reverse complement strand
GTCACCCGGTATTATTCCCTCATGCCCACCATTAACAACCGAATTGAAGTCATCAACCCCCAGATCAACAAGGGGTCCCATATCTAGATCAATTGCGGCGTATACTTGATTGTAGGTGGAATGAGGCCCATCCATGAGGGCGATGACTGGCCAGTAATTCTCCCATTGAGAATAACCAGACGAAGCCCTGACTATGTTGAGAGGTTTTGTCCATGTGTGTTGGGCTGGCACATTCCTGTCTAATGTCATTTCGTGAAATCCTGTGCCTGCATTGTTCAACAACCAACCTCGCCAGTTGTGGTGTGGCCTGACCCCGTTATCGTATGAATCGGCGCCGATTTTCTCTGTGACCGCCCCGTACGCATGAACAACAATGGATGCCTGCTGACCAGTATATTCAACTTCGAAGTCGATGGTTACCGTATCCGTGGACGGGTCCAATGACATTGACAAACTCAGCTGAAAATCATTGGAGGCAGGGTCCATGCACCCCCCAGAGCTGTACTCTGGATCGTAGAAATTAGAGCCGCCGGCACCGACTTTGTAGCACGGGGAAGATTGTCTGTCTGCGAATGAGAATGTCGGATAACCGCTTGATGCGTCCATCACGTGATTCCTTCGATTGATTGGGGAATCATTGGGCCATCCGCCAGACGAGGACTCATAGAAAGAGACGTAGGTGAAGTCCTCAGGATTGGATGTTTTTAGGTTGTCGAGCGATGGAGAAGCACTGTTCATGCATGGTCCACACCAGTGTGCTCCGACATATTCTCCAAACACAGTGTGTCCGGGGCTTGATGCTGGCGCGGCGACAATGGGCTCATACAACTCCTCTGGAGAATCGTTTTGTGGCTCAAACACCGGAGACAACGACATGACAAAGATGATGGCGACACAAATTCCGCTTCTAAAAAGTGGTCCGGTACGCGCCTGCATTCGGTCCTCGTACTCGCGACGAGTTATGAATGAAACCTGTGTTTGTACGCGATATAAAATGGTCTTATGACCGAAAGTGCTTGAATGATCAACCTGATCCGAGTGTCGTGGACAGAGAGTGGTTGGCTTTGGTGGAGGATGATGGTCGGGCTTACTTGTTGAAGCGAGGATCGGGGGAAGTGAAAGTTAGAGGGCTCGGGAGGTTTAATGTCGATCAAGTACTGGAGGGTCTGCAGATTGGGGACTCGGTGACGATAGGTCAGAAGGTCCTCAGAATTCTAAAACCCGGCCTGCCCGAGGCGAGGAGGGCTATGAAGCGGAGGGCACAGATTGTTCTCGCTAAGGATTCTGGTTATTTGATTTCCAGGATGGGGATCTCAGTCGGTTCAATTGTTCTTGAGGGGGGTCACGGTTCTGCCGGCCTGGCCATGCACCTTGCGTCAGTAATGGGTTCATCTGGCTTGTTGATATCAGTGGAAAACCGGCCAGAACACGCCTCAGTGGGAAAGGAGAATATGGATGTCCTTAGGGAGATCCTGCCCGAATTCCCTGAGTGGCACCTACTGGAATCAGATCTACGTGATTCCGCAGAGGCCATATCTTTGATAACACCTCAAATCGATGCTGCCATCTTGGATCTCGCAGAGCCTTGGTCGACCGTCCGCTCGATATCTGGTCTGCTTAGACCGGGGGGGAGATTGGGTTGTTACTGCCCTACGAGCATTCAACTAGAAAAGTCGTGGAATGCATGTGAAGAGGCCGGCTTGTCGATAGAGTGGGCAGGTGAGGTCATCGAACGGCGATGGTCAAAAGCTAGCCGGGGAGGTGTCAGACCTGGTAATCAGCCTGTCGGGCACACGGCCTTTCTTTTGATTGCTATGAATTCGAATGAACAAATTTAGTCCTCGAAATTGTAGATCCACAAACACTGGTAGGTCCAACACAATTCAAAACTAAGAACATTTACGTATCGTCATGAGAGACAGCGACAACTGGGCATCGACATTCTACAGATCTCACACAATCGGGCAGATTATTTCCAATGGAGAAGATATGATCGGTCAAGAGGTTACCATAGCCGGTTATGCTGAGTCAGTAAGGGGGCGAGGAGGGATATGTTTCGTGATGCTACGGGATGGTACTGGGAAGATTCAGGCTTTCTTGAAGCGGGAAAACCTCGAAGACTCTACATTTGAAGCAATCCAATCAGCATCCAGAGAATCGACGATGGTTGTCACAGGGAAAGTTGCGAAGAAGAGGCCTCCGAAAACCCCCGAGGGTTCACCATCACCTCCTCCGGAATATGAGGTTACGGTTGCCTCCGGTGAATTGCTGACTACAGCACACGCACCCCTTCCGGTTGGGGTGATTGACGATGTTAACGTCGGTTTGGATACTCGTTTAGACAATCGTCATTTAGACCTGAGGAGAAGGCACGTGAATGCTATGTTCATCCTAAGGTCGAAGGTGCTTCAATACGGAAGAGAGCACTTGATTCAGGAAGGTTTCAATGAGATCAACTCGCCCAAAATCATAGCTAGTGCAAGTGAAGGCGGGACTAACCTGTTCCCTATGATGTATTTCGACACCCCAGCCTACCTCTCGCAGTCCCCCCAGTTATACAAACAACTTGCAGTCCTTGGCGGGCTAGAAAGAGTGTTCGAGATTGGACCCGCCTTCAGAGCAGAAAAGCACGATACTTATCGTCATCTAAATGAGTTCGTGTCCTTCGACATAGAGGCAGCGTGGTGCGACGACGAAGATGTAATGGGGGTACTTGAGAGGATGATCCACACCATATGGAAATCCGTCGCGGAACAAGATTCACACCTAATTGAAATTATCAACGAATACAGAGATTCTCAGGATTTGGATCCTGTTGTGGTCGAAGTCCCAAAAATCCCATTCCCTCGGATTTCATACGATGAGGCTGTAAAAATCGTAAGAGAGGGGGGTGGTGCGATAGAGTGGGGCGATGATATAGAGAGTCATCATTGTGACCTCATAGCAGAGAAGCACCCTGGGTTCCATTTTATCCCACGCTGGCCAATGTCAATGAAGCCCTTTTACATCCACCACAAAGAGCAAGAAAAAAGTGCTGATGGTGGACAGTTAAGCAGGGGCTTTGACTTGAATTATGGGCGGGATGAAATGACTAGCGGGGGCCAAAGGGAACACCGGTTCGAAGTGCTGGAAAATAATCTCAGAAGTATGGGATTGGATCCAAATGATTTCACTTTCTACACTGACGGTTTTCGCTACGGGGCCCCCCCTCATGCGGGCTGGGGCCTAGGGGTTGCAAGGTTGTTGATGGTTCTGACAGGAGCTGGAAACGTAAGAGAAGTCGTTCTTTTCCCCAGAGATCGCTCTAGGGTAACTCCATAATCAGAGTGCATGCATCTCTAGTACAGATAGTTCGATTATGTCCAGAGTTCGCCTGTGTGTTGCTTCAAGATCGACCGGTGGAGCGCAACCTTCCTCCAACGCTTGCTTCCACCTACTAGCACACAGGCACCATCTATCCCCTGGTTTGAGGCCAGGAAAATCATAGATGGGCCTAGGAGTTGTTAGATCGTTGCCTGCACTGGCACTGAATGTGAGAAAGGCTTCATCGACAACAACGCAGACAGTGTGAACTCCTCTGTCCGTATTATCTGTGTTGCAGCACCCGTCTCGGAACCAACCAGTCATTGGTTCAGAACTACATGATTTGAGTTCAGTTCCGAGGACGTTGATTGATGGATCCACAATATCGACCGCTGCGCTATCCAGATATCAATTGTTGTTGGCCGGCTTTGATTGAGGTGTTTTATTTTTAATTCCGAACAAGAATCTGGTACGTTTCATCCTCCTGACAATCTCAAAGAAAGCCCAGCAAGAAGCGGTTGTGACGACTGAAGCGAACAAAACTGCAGAAAGGTCTCGCAGCCCCAGTTCCCCAGACAGACGGAGTCCGAGGAAAACCAAGGGCATGTGTGCGATGTAAAAAGGATAAACTCCCTGATTCAAATACGCCAAACCATTACTGGGGTGATTTAGCAAATGTGCGCCCCATGCGAATACGACAAGGCACCAGTACATGGCATGGAAACTGTGTATCAGGCATGCAATCAATGTCATCCCATTGTGGAAAACAAACGGTTCATCGAGTATCCAGCCCCCTTCAACATACGGAATGCCGGATGAGTGTTGTTCCAACCTTATCCAAATGAAGGCAATCGTGGATAATAATGCAAAGATCGTAATGATAGCCCTACTTTCATTCAAGAATGAATACCATTGGTTCTTTGCCACGATGCATGAAAAACCAATCGCGAAGAATATCAAAAACCAAAACCACTCGTAAGCGACTCCTATGAACCCGGGGAACCAGGGTTTGAACAGGATCTCTGTTAGTGACAACATAAATGGCATCAAAAATAAAGGGCCAATATTCCATCTCATGGAAAATACCCGCTTAATGGATCGTGACCAAAAGCCCTCTGGGTTGTTCCTGACAGCATTGAAAATGGGGATCATTAAGACCGAGTAAAAAAAGAGATTCCACAGGAACCACAGATGACCGAGAGCCAATAGTTTCCCGAAAATCGGAATCCAGAATATCAGTGACCGCCATAATATGCCCAGTAGAAATGAAGAAATCAGACTCTCCGCATCAAGTGATATTTCTCCGGTGATCACCTGAGACGCGAAACCCATCGTCCAAGCGCCAAAGAACATCGGAACTATGAGTCGCTTTGTTCTTTCTTTCAGAAAATCCTTCCAGATTCTCTTCCTATACGCAAACGCAGTACCCATCCCCGATATCATAAACAGTGCAGCTAATCGCCATTGGTGCATCCAATGGAGAAACATGCTTATTGGAGATACAGATTCTGCGGTGTAATCGTTGCCCTCCTCGGCAATCTCTAGTCTATCCGTTTCGGTTATTTCACCAAGATTGGGATTGATTTCTCCGCCGTATGTAGACCAATAAACCCCTATTGCGACGTGAAATGGAATAAGCAATCCAAAAAGGATTATCCTAAGCCAATCGATGTCGTAGCGCCTCTGATTGATCATGTCGCCTCCATGACGAGGTTTAGAATAGTATTTTTCACAATATGCATTCAGAAAAAACTACTGTGGAGGGACCCCAGACATAATGGATAAAAATCGCTGTGTAGTGTAAGATTTCCGCCGAGGACATTTGTCTGATTAGACTTGTTGATTTTACAGGGTTCGTAATTCCTTTGCAGATCTGGAGTTATTGTATCGTCAATGGCCCTAATCGACCGAAAATGATGGGTATCAAATACCACCTGGATCAGGGTACATGCCACCCGGTTCGCTGCCAAGATTTGCCTTTCTCCTACTGAAAGAGCACCCATACGGAAGAGAGATGTTTGAACGGATAACATCCTCAGGCTTTATCCCACTGATCGTCATATCCGAGGACTCAGATGTTGCTGATGAGGAGAGGGAGAAGTTTCTGAAAAGGATCGATGGGAGGACAGTAGCGCCGACCATGGAAAGTCAATTGCAATCTTTGATATCCAGTGGACATGAAATTCCTCATTTCGAGGTCCAGAGACACGATAGTAAATCAGTGATGCCCCTGTTGAAGGATACACAACTTGACTTGATTGTCTTTGGCGGCACCAGAATCATAAGAGGTGAAATTTTAGATCACCCCAAAGATGGTGTCCTAAATTCTCATCCAGGCCTACTTCCCGATTGCCGAGGCTCGGCTTCGCCTGCTTGGTCTGTATATCACGACATTCCAATTGGCTCGACCACACACTTTTGTGACAACGGAATTGACACTGGTGATATATTGATGAAAAGGGAGTTTTCAGTAAAGAGGGGTATGACCTACGAAGACTTGTGTTACGAGACACTCGTTCTTTCTGCGGTTTTGATGGAGGAGGCTTTGCAAGCATACAGAAATGGCGGATGGCATGATTTACGAACCCCTCAGGGCGATAGTGACTATCCGACCTTCAGAAACGCTCCAGAAGACATCCTTAAAGTGGTTTACAAAAAGTTGGATGATCAGACATATTTACACTACATCGACTGAAGGGATTGTTATGGTCGGCGATCTCCTCGGCAAAGACTTCCCCTTCTCCGAGGGGGTGCTGTCAGGAAAGATCGCACTTGTATGCGGTGCATCAGAGGGAATAGGAAGGGCGACGTCCCTCTTTCTGGCAAGAGCAGGTGCCCAAGTCATAGCATGTGCTAGGAGTGAAGGAAAGCTGGACGACCTGATCAACAACCTGCACGGCCATGGACATCAGGCGTTGCCCCTTGACCTTGAGGACACAGAACAGGTCGAAAGAACAATTTCAAAGCTTAGTTCGACCGGGGTGGAAATACTGATCAACAATTCTGGCGGGCCACCAGGATCCCCCCTCATAGAGAATGAAATAGGAGATTTTGAAGGTCCATTGAGAAGGCATTTGTACGCATCTCATTTGTTTGTCAAGGGTCTCTTACCTAATATGGAAAAATCAAATTTTGGGCGTATTGTAAACATAATCTCCACTTCAGTGAAAGAACCTGTGGACGGCATTGGCCTTTCCAATACTTTGCGTGGGGCCATGGCCTCATGGAGTAAGTCTCTTTCCAATGAACTCCCGCCTTATGTCACAATCAACAACATTCTACCCGGGTACACAGATACAGGCCGGCTAGTTTCACTTTCGAAATCCAAAAGCGACAGAACTGGAATAACAGTAGAGGAAGTATACTCTGACTGGATGGGACAAGCACCAATCAAGAGATTGGTGGACCCACTGGAAACTGCATCTGCGGTGGTTTGGCTTTGCTTGCCATCTAGCGGAGCGATCCGAGGAGTCAGCCTAGCAGTTGATGGTGGAAGAATGCGGTCGATATGAGGTCACACCGATGGAATTCGATATTTTCTTTTCCATCTCACAAACACCCGACTCCAGAGGGTACAAACCCACGGAATTGGAGATGTATTCAAATTTTCTAGATCAAGCTATCAAGGCTGATGAGTTAGGATTTGGAGTTGGTTGGATCGCCCAAGCCCATCTTTCCACAGAAGTACAAAAGAAGAATTCCAGTCCAGTTGTTCCCCACTACCCAGGAGAGGTCGGTCTGTGTACTGATTTCTTCCAAACCGCAGGAGTGGTCTTATCTCGCACAAAAAAGATGGAGGTCGGAAGTGCAGTTATGTCGATATTGGCCTCTGGCGGCCCCATCGCTCAAGCTGAAAGGGTGGGGTCCCTGATCACACTTCACGGCATGGATCCATCGGAATCGCGGCGCATCCACATCGGATTTTCTGCAGGTAGGTTCGAGTTCATGGCTAGGCCTTACGGTATTTCACCGAGAAACAGGCTAGAGGAGGTGTCTTGGAAGGTGCTCAGAGGCAAGATATTTTCTGAAGCCAGTGAGATTTTTCTCCGGTTAATATCAGGTGAGGTGATCGATTCAAGCATGATCAAAGAGACATTCCTGAGACGTGACGACTTCAGATCGGATAGAGAATGGGCTTTGGTTCAAAACACGGCGATTGAAGAATTGAAGCTGGATGAACCTCCCGATAACATACTCATTCCAAGACGGTATGAGTTTGAGTCGATCGCAACAGTACCTATGGAATGGAACAGAGATCTTCTCAACTTGGTTCTCGGCAGCCATGATAAGACACTGCAGATAGAGGTAAACAAATGGCGTCCGGTTCAAGTGTTCAATCTCAGTATCACACCCCCCGAAGTCATCGAAGAGACCCATGCAAGGATGAAGGCAAATTACCATGAGGACGGAGGCCCGTGGGAGAGGTCTATGATGCCTCGAACGGTGATGGTTTTCCTCAATGACGAGCCTGGCCTCTCAGAGTCTGAAAAAAGTTATGCGGCATTAGAGGAGTCCCGCTCCTCAATCAAAACCTATTGGTCAGCCTTGGAAGGTACAATCGATCCCAGCAAGGTGGAGAGGGCGGTTGACAATGCGGTCATTGGAAATGTCCAAGACGTTGCTAATCAACTGAGCGAGAGATTTCATCCTGATGACAGGATTATGTGCTGGTTTGATTTCTTTAACCACGATAATGAGAGGGTTAAACGAGACATGGAGTCATTCATGACCAAGGTAGTACCCAGAGTCAACGGAGGTGTCTAGATGGGAAAAGACCCAAACAATCGCCCTTCTTCTGTTTCAAGCGGAAGGCCAGGGTCGAATGTCTATCCGACGACACCTCTCGGTGAAAAATTCGAGAATATTGCTACAGGCCGTGATGTTGAATGGGAGCCACTTGTTGATTTCAGACGCATGGATGTCTCAGAAAACACAATTCATGGTGCAGTGGCATGGGCCCACGGCGGTGAAATAATACATTCCTTTGGAGGGAACGTCCTGATATATGGACGATCAATGATGAAGCCATTCATGATGAAGGTTTTCGCAGAGGTTCTTGACAAAGAACTTGATTGGAGTCAGAAGTCTATATCATGCTCGTCCCACAACGGTGACACTGAACACGTTTCTGCTGCGCAGTCAATACTCAATGAATCAGAATGGGGGTTGATGCAATGCCCCCTCGATGTTCCTCTTGTGCAATTTGGCAGACAAGTCAGGCGGCCTCGAAGGTGGTTTCACACTTGCTCTGGTGAACATGCTGCAGTACTGAAGGGAATGCGATTAATGGGCATCAAAAGAGCAGGTTACACCCTTCCCAACTCTGCCTGGTTCCCACTTTACGTCGATGTGTTGAGGGATTACATGGAAGATCCATCGTGGAACCCAGACAGGGTCGCCAAGGACGGGTGTGGTATGCCTACCGTCTCAAATACAGTGAACGAGCTTGCCGTGATGTTCGCAAATCTGGCCAACAGAAGGGACGAGGACTGGATATGGGAGGCTATGAACAGAAATCCGGATTTAGTCGGGGGATTCAACAGATTGGACTCGACGTGCCTCAAGGCTGGCGATGGTTCCATCCTAGCAAAAGAAGGAGCAGATGGCCTTCTTGGGCTGTCTGTTGTCCACAAAGACTGGCCGAAAGGACTTGGGATAGTAATCAAAATCGCGCACGGGTGGAATAGTCAAGCTACATGGTACATATCAAGAGCAGTGCTGGGCGTTCTAGGAATTCACCTTAGGAATCCCTACCCACTGCACCGTCAGAAGGCTTTCATCGTACCAGGAATAGTCCCACCACTATATTCCGAAGCACTGGAGTCAATTGTCACTTGGGACGAGTGGGACCCTGACAGAGACAGATTTTCCCTTGATTGGAGGAATTACTCTGATGCAATGACAAGATCAGACCCTTTCGCAAATGAAGGGGAGAGTGGTTCTTGATGGATTTGCAGAATTTTATTGGAGGGGAATTCAAACCCTCTCTGAGTAATGATTGGATAGACATTCTTGAGCCCTCGACAGGCTGTAAGTTTGCTCGGGTCCCCAACTCATCTCGAGGTGATGTAGACCTCGCAGTGTCATCTGCGAGGAGTGCGTTTCCAATGTGGGCGGGCCTAGAATCTTCTGAAAGGGCTGATTGGTTAGACAAGATCGGGGACGCACTGGAGTCAAATTATGATAAAATAGCGACAACAGAAAGCCGAGACACTGGGAAGCCAATAACGTTAGCACGGCAGGTTGATGCAAATAGATCGGTGATGAATTTCAGGTTTTTCGCACAGATGATAAGGGAAAGGAGGAGTGAAACCTTCGAAATGAATGATGCAAAAAATTTCGTGTCATACAATCCCGTAGGAGTTGGTGCACTCATAACGCCCTGGAACCTACCGCTCTACCTTCTGTCTTGGAAAGTTGCACCTGCGATTGGTATGGGAAACACAGTTGTTTGCAAACCAAGTGAGCTTACTCCGATGACTGCTAACTTGTTGATGGAGACCATCAATTCGGTCGGCCTTCCGCCAGGGGTCGTGAACCTAATTCACGGAAATGGCGAGGGTGCGGGCCATGATTTGGTTGCTCACCGCGATGTCAACCTAGTGTCATTCACTGGTGGAACGGCCACTGGTGCAAAGGTAGCCTCTGTAGCTGCTCCCCATTTCAAGAAATTGAGTTTGGAGCTAGGAGGTAAGAATTCAAGCATAGTTTTTGCTGACTGTTCGTTGGAAGCAACGGTCAGTGGTGTAACCAGATCGGCGTTTTTAAATCAAGGGCAAGTTTGTTTGTGTGGATCTAGGATACTTGTTGAAAGAGAAATTTACAATGATTTTACGAATCGGTTGGTCCAATCGGTCAAACAGTTGAAGATAGGAGATCCAGGTCACGAAGAAACTGAGTTGGGGGCACTAATTTCAAAGGATCACCTGATGAAAGTCATGAGATACGTAGATATTGCAGCTGAAGAGGGTGGAGAATTCCTCACAGGCGGTCACAAAAATATGTATCCGCAACTGGAAAGACGGTTTTCAGACGGTTATTGGATGAATCCAACTGTTATTTCAGGGCTCTCCGTGGACTCCAGATGCTCGACAGAGGAGATATTCGGTCCGATCGTGACTATACATCCATTCGATGACGAGGAACAAGCCATAGAGATCGCAAACAACACGAATTATGGTCTGGCAGGCAGTGTGTGGACCGAGGATCTGGAAAAGGGGCGAAGAGTGGCAGAGAGAATCCGAACAGGAATAATGTGGGTCAACACTTGGTTACACAGAGATCTGAGAACACCTTTCGGAGGAGTTGGAGACAGCGGAATAGGTAGGGAAGGAGGGCGTTGGAGTCTGGATTTCTTCTCTGAACCACTAAATGTCTGTATTTTGGACAAAGACAACCAATGACGCCTCAATCTCTATACCTGTAAGGTATAATCTAGATGCATGGAAGACCATGTTCCTGATAGTGCTACGATATCATCGGGTGGATTTGATGAAGCAAAAGTAGGATTCTATGCCTCAATTGGATTAGGTGCAGCAGTGCTGGCCTACGCCATTTATTTTGTTACATTTGAATTGACTGCGGAAAGTAACGACTCGTATTTGATTCTTGGAGGGATGCTTGGTATGATCGCACTTTCATGCATTGGTTTTCACGAGTGGAAGAGGATGCAGGAAGGAAGCGTCAGGGAACAAAACATGATCGAAGATTATGTCGGTGGAATTGCCGTCCTTTGTGGATCTCTATCCTCAATCTGGTTGACAAGATACTTGGTCTATGCCCTCAACGAAGCAGGATTCTATGATGGACAAATTATTGATAATCAATGGGCTCCGACTGAAGAATTGGCGATCATTCAGGCAGTTTCGTTGTTGCTGGTGATGGAGATATCGACCAATATGATACAGAGGCATGGGCTCGGTACTCTTCCGAGAACGGTGGTAATACTGGCCCCAATTTCACTATCTCTGTCTGCAATTACAATATGGGTAGATTACGCTGGCGGAGTGTTCGACAGCTGGAATACCGTCTCCCACGTTCTGCTTTTAGGGGCGGCAATGATTCATGCTCTGAGACTTGATAGGTCAATTCTGTACCTGATATCAGCCGGAGCAAGTATGGTAGTCCCCGCTCTGGTAGCGGCAATCAATTCTGTCGAATCCGGAGGATGGATGGTGCTAATGGTAGTACTCGTTGGAATGACAGCTACCGATAGGGGCCTGAAAAGGGAAATGATGGAGCAAAGCTCGGGTTTTGTCATATTTGGGATTCTTGTAATGCAATTTGTAGCTGCTTCAAATGATACGGGTTTCCAAATTGGTAGTTTTGAGGTATCCAACCACCCATTTGGATTGGCATTCTGGCTATGGGCTGCACTTCTAATCGGGTGGTTCGCCCCGACCACAATGCAAAGAACTCCTGCAATGCCCATTGGACTTGCTTTGGCTCTAGCCCTTCTGGAATCGGAGGGGGCGTTAATGGCCTGGGCTGTTGGCATTGCAGCCTTCGTCTATCTTGAGACCCGAGACCATGCAAGAGACTGGGTCGTGCGGTCAACCTACTACGCGATGATCACTGCTTGGACGATTTCAGCCATCATAGCAAATCAAAATGGCGGGATATTCATTGAAATCGGTGAATATTCTTTCTCAAACGCCTTTGTATTAGGATTGATACTGCTACCTGTACTAGTGGCTCTGGGGCTATGGAGCGAGTCACGTGGAAGATTTGTATCAATGAGTGCATCATCAGTTGCAATTCTGGCCGGGGCATTAGTCCCACTCGCTGATCAAACAGGATGGGTCTATGCTGCACTATTGTTGTCTATCGGAATCCTACAAATTAGGAGGGTCGACGTTGATGTGCATGAAAGTCAAGAGTCCGTTTGGAAGTGGGGCTGCATACTTGCGCTTCTCTCAGCCGTGTCCCTTATATCGGTTCGAGACAGGGCGATGATACCTCTCGAGTTTGGAGATTTCCACCTTCTTCCGCTGGTGGTCGGAGCGGTCATTTACGGAGATGCTAGATTCAGAAACCCT
>CETK01105429.1_pt1 | contig 12349 bp, 4 predicted proteins | sample 361431 | NCBI WGS metagenome assembly CETK01 (sample SAMEA2622452, study PRJEB7988) | marine metagenome | biome: marine biome (ENVO:00000447); feature: surface water layer (ENVO:00002042); material: "saline water (ENVO:00002010), including plankton (ENVO:xxxxxxxx)" | depth 5 m | reverse complement strand
TATAGTTACACATTGGTTTTATCGGGGACTTGTGATCCAGATGTTGTAGAAACAGGATCCATTGAAGTAGATCCAGGCCCAGATATTGACAAAGACTACATACAAGACTTCCTTGTTAAGGATGTTGAGTGTTACAACGACAATACAGGTTCAATTGTACTGGGTGACACATCGTCTCCAGATTTCCTAAATGCAATAAAAAATATAAAACTTGGTACTGTTCAAATCTCTGAAATTAATTTCGCAGGAGGTCCTGTATTACATACTGATATATTTAGAGTTACCATTAATGGAACCACCTATCTTGGAAGAGGAGGAGAGGTTCTCGCAGGTGTTCCTGTTGTATATTCAAACGCACAAATTATTAATAACTTTATGACGGATATTAATAATGATCCATCCCAATCTGATCTTAGTGTATCTCAAACTGGATTTGGCTTAAGGCTCGTAGGTGAGGTCGAGGGTGTTAGTTTTACCCTCAGCGCTAATACTTCAGACACAAATGCAATTACAAATACAGTCACAACAACCCAAGTTGCTCAGGCTTACACCCCAGTAGTTAAATGGTATTATCCTGATAGCACCGTTGTTCCAGCTAATAATATTTATAATCTATATTCAGGCGACTATGCCCTAAACGTTGAGGTTGGGGGATGTACTTCATCGGCAACTTTCTTCGTAGACCAACCTGACGAGTTATCTTTTGAGGTAGACTTTTGTGGTGGAGTAACTGGTGCAATTTCAGTTCTAGCGTCTGGTGGAATCGCTCCTTATACTTACACAGTGGAGTATGACGGCACAAGATTGCCTGGAGCAAGCGGAATCAGGGTGAGTAATGGGCAAGTTAACTTTACTGGCTTAACACCTGGAAGGCTTTATATTGTTGAGGTTTCTGATTCGAGTTCCTGTACTTATGGATTAACAAGGGCAGTTAGAATACCTACAGCCCTAGATTATGATCCTGCAATTGTTGAAAAAACTGATAGTTATTGTGTAACTGGGACTATTGGCAACGGTAGTATTGTTACTACTCCACTTGACGGTGCAGGAAACCAATTAAATGCGTTTTCAGGTGGTTCCGGAGTTTATACATACAGATGGGTTAGATCTGACACAGGCTCAACGGTCGTTTACGGTGTAGGTGCAAATCTTTATAATATTGCCCCTGGTGATTACTATGTCACTGTTACAGATGCGATTTTAGGCTGTGAGTATCCACCACAGTTGATTGTTTTAGGCGGTTATAGCCCTGTAAGGCTTAACGGTGTCGAAACTGCGAATTTTGTAAATTTAAGAGGAGCAAATCCTGCTACAAGTACTGCTACAGCGGATTACGAGTTTACTCTAAATTGTAATGGAGGGTCTGACGGAGCATTTGATCTGTTTGCAACTGGAGGTTCAGGAAATTTAGACATAACGTCATTATCGCCTGCTGGGCTTGTTCCTCCTGGAAGTGGTGCTGCAGTTAGCTTATCAAATGTTGCTGCTGGAGATTATATATTTCAAGTAACTGATCTTAGTCCTCCTCTTGACCCAACTGGTACACCACAGACTGCTTGTACTGATATTATTACTGTGAGGGTTGTTGAACCAAACCCTCTTTCATTAACACTAATTGACAGTTATAACCCGATTTGTCCAGATGACCTCGCAATTGGAGGTAGGTTAGAATTTGGTGTTAGTGGGGGGAATGCCTTGGCTTTACCTTACACAATAAACTTAAATGGAGGGGTACTGTCAGCTAGCTCAGGAGCATCATCTAGAGTAATATTTAGTAATATAAATATCTCTAATCCTCTTCAGAGAAGCATTACTTCAGCCGAGATAGTTGATAATTTTGGATGTTCTGAGCAAGTTACGTTCACTTACGAATTCCCAGAAGTTTATACATATACTGTAGATGTAGATAGTAAGGATATAGATTGTTCTGCAAATACTTCAGGGGAAGTAACATTTACAGTGAACCCAAGTGATGTCGCTGGAGATTTGTCCTCTACAAATCAAGCACAATTATATATTAAAGCAAATGGAAGACCATATGAATATTATCAAACGTTGAGTGGAAATGGACCAATAACTGTGACAAACATTACTCAAGCGGACACATACCAATACGTTATATCTGTTAATAATACTACAACTTGTGAAATTGCAAATGGAACATTTACTATAGAGGAAAAAAATAATGAGCAATTAGTATTAGATCTAGAAGTTACACAACCAGGTTGTGGAAATAGTGAAAGTCAAATTTCACTAACTATAACAAATGCTATTCCACCTCTTGATATAAAATGGTATGAAAAACAAAATATAACTACTTCAGCAGTATATTCTTCAACCGCTTCTGGTACTACTCTTCAAACCGCTACCTCTACCTCAGAAAGTTGGGTTGAGATAACAGCTCAAAAAGGAAATGCTGTTGTGAATGGACTTCCATCTGGTATATATAGGGCTATTGCGACAGACGGTAGAGTTTCTTCATGTGATGGTAATGAATTTATAACCCGAAATATTGTAATTTCAGAGAGTACGCTTTCCGTTTCTAATTTTAGAGCAATTCAAAATATTCCAGAAGTATCTGCTGGAACGTGCAAAAATTACCCAGAACCTTCAGCAACAATTGATTGGTTGTCTACCAGTGGAGGCTACACAAATGATATATTCTTTAGTATTTCGTCCAGCGTTCGAAGAACAACTGCATACAATGGATTTAATATTGCATTAATTGGACCAGATGGCTCAAATGTTGACTTGACTGGAAATTCAAATCTTTTTGGACTCCCAACTCAACCATCTTTAGAGAGGCCAGGATATACATACAGATTTAGAAACCTTCCATCTGGTGAGTATACCCTTACAATTACTGAAAATGTGACGGGTACACTTGTCCCTTGTCAAGAGGTATTCTTCTTTAGTGTTGAAGAATTTTTACCAATTCAATATGACGGCGATACAGTTTTTGAAACTGATATATGTACCGGTGCAGTTGACGGAGGTATTACTGCGTCAGCAATCGGTGGAGTTCCTTATATTGTAGACGGAGTTCCAACTTATGAATTTGAATGGACATATACTCCAACAGATCCGTCTGCAAATACTCAGATTTTTTATGGTGACACTGTTGATCCAGCCTATCCGGGAACATACTGCTTGAGAATTATAGATCAAAATTCTCATTCGTATTGTTCTTGTGATGCTGCAGAGGCAAACAAAGTGACTATAGAGGTAGAGGATATTGTAGAACCTATAACAACTGAAGGTGTTTTAGCTGATCCAAATGATGTTGGTAACTTCTTAAAATCAATTCCTCCAGATTGTACTGGCGGAGGATTAAATGGTAAAATTGCCATTCAAGTTGCTGGAGGCCAATTACCGAGGTCAATAAATTGGTATGTAGAGGATCCTCGTTTTTTAAATGACCCTACATATCCAGGCTACAGACCTCTAAGTGAGTATGATAATAGAACATCATTAGATGACTTACTTCCTGGAAATTACAAAGTTGTAATTAGTTCCCAATCATTGTCTGGTTGCGCAAACAAAACTAATTACACTTATTATGAGGAAATTATTCAAGTTTCTCCAAACAGAGAGTTATATATCATGAATGGTCCATTTGTGGACGAAGATTTATGTGTTGGTCAACAAGGTAGACTAACAATTGATATTTTTGACAACAACGAAGGTAACTTAAGTTTTTACTACAATGATATTTTAATTCCTTCATCTGATGTAGTACGATTAAGTGACAGATCATGGTCTGTAGCAATTGTAAATGCGATAGAAACCGCTGACTTTAGAATTGTGAACGAGGAAGGTTGTTGGATAACTACTGAAGTTAATAGGGGAATCGGAGAACCAAACTTTGAATACACTTCTCCAAATTATGAAGCATCTTCTGTTATTCTTGCAAGAGAAGAAGTCACTTTCAAAAACACCTCTACTGATCCATATGTGAAATCTGAATGGATTTTTGGTGACAACTCGACTCCAGAAATTGTTCCTACTTTAGTGGACAGTGTTATTACTGTAAGACATACTTATGGAATTTCTGGAACTTATTTCGCAACATTGAGGATATACAATGATATTGAGTGTTCGGAGGAAATAACCATTCCTATTTCGGTTGGAAAGGGTTACAATATTATGGTTCCAAATGTATTTACTCCAAACAAAGATCTTGTCAATGATTACTTCCGACCACTATTTAGTGGGTTCAGTAACATGACATTTACGGTTTATGATTTTAGAGGAAACGTTATTTATAATGAGTATAAAGAGGAGGCTGATATAAATAATATAAAAGGATTCTCTATTGATGGGTGGGATGGTAATTTTACACCTTACTCACCTTATTACATCTATACCGCAAAAGGATTACTTTTAGATGGTGAGACGGAAGTTGAAAAAAGTGGAACATTTATTTTAATAAAATGATTAAAATTAAGGAAATAAAACTCTTGCTGATAATTCTATTTGTGACTGTTAGTGCATCTTCTTTTTATGGTCAGGAGGATTATATTGTCAATCATTCTAGGTTCATGCAAAAAACAAACCCAAGTTATTTTGGTTTCAATAGCTTAAATAAAGTTGGAGTTCTTTACAATCAAATGAAGTTAAATGAATTTGATAAAATGGATAATAAATATGTTTTTGGAGCAATTTCATTTGATAACTTAGATTTCAGTCTTGGATTGGATATTAATTCTTTTAAAATTCAAAATACTGGGTTAACAATTAATCTCGCTAATTTATCATACGTTTACAAATTACAATTTGATAATGATCTCTTTTTTTTACCTGCTGTTTCTTTGGGATTTGGCAGCTCAGCCGTTAATCCAGGAAATTTGATATTTGAAGACCAATTAAATACGACTACGGGATTCATAAATACCGAATCCATTGATAGATTAGCACCGGTTATTAGTAATGTTAATTATCTTGATTTAGGTGCTTCATTTATGTTGCACTCTGAAAAATTTATGGCCGGGTTAACATTAAAGCATTTAAATAAGCCCAACACTTCATTTAATAAAGAAGTACCTTTTGAAAAACCTATTCAAATATCAGTTCAAGGTGCTTATGAATTTAATATAAATCCATATGAAAGAAGATACTTACCAAGATACTCATATCTATTTGCTTATGGCTCATTTACAAAATTTGGTGATTCAGTCTTAATTTATTTATCACAGGACTTTCAATTGGGAGAGTTTTCTCTAGGACTCAGCCAGCAAGCCTCTTCTTTAAATACTTTTGCTCTTAACAATGTTGGAGTTTCTATTGGCTTAGCAGTTGAAAATTTTGATTTTGGAATTTTGTATAATTTTCCTTTTCAATCTCCTGGAGCTGTATTTTCTCCCAGTATCTTTGAACTTTTCGTAACCTTTGACTTTAGTATTTACAGAAGAAACAGAAGAGGTCAATATAATAGATTACAAACTGACAATTACTTTTAAATTAGTCAAAATGGATATCTATTTTTTTGGATTGCATCGTTAGCAATAATTCTTCTAAGTTGAACAACATCTGGATTATCTTTAAATGACAAAAGATTGTTGACCACCTCAATCATATTCTGCTGTTTTTCTCTTTTTGTAACATTCAAAGTAACTTCTTTAAATGAGGCAATGGCCCTTTGACAGGATTCATAAGTATATAGACTCACTAGACTTTTTTGAACTATTTTTTCTTTATCATTTAATTTTTTTAAATTCTTTGAAACTCTTAAATAAACTGATTCAGCTAGGTAAATATCAATTAATATGTCTGCCATATTCATCAATATTTGTTGCTGATATTCCAGTTTAGTCCCATATTTTTGAAAGCTGAGATTAATTAAGATTAAAAAAGCATTTTTTAAATTTTTAATTAAATGGTGTTCTTGAACTAAACTATTTTTGGGGGAGGAATCTAAATCAAAAAGATTAACATTCTTTTTTATTTTAATTAATATTTCTGATGATTTAGTTATTAAATCTATTTCCCCTCTGGAGGCCTTTTTCAAAATCATTGCTATAGAAAGCATCTTGTTTATTTCATTGGTTCCTTCATAAATTTGCGCGATTCTGGAATCTCTCCATGCCATTTCCATTGGTGAATCACAAGAATAACCCATTCCACCAAAAATTTGGATACCATGATTTGCACAATTTTGACCATTATCGGAGCCTGCTACTTTTAATATAGAACATTCTACAGCAAAATCTTCAAAGGCTTTTAATTCTGATTCCTGAGTAGAACTCCCGCTACTCTTAAGTTCATAAATTCTGTTTTCAATATCATTTGCACACCTGTAAGCAGCGGATTCTGTAGCAAAACAGTAGGTTGCCATACTAGCGATTTTGCATTGAATAGCGCCAAAGCTTGAGATAGGAGATTTGAATTGAACCCTTTGATTTGCGTATTGAACTGCAAGGGTAGTTACATGTCTTTGCCCTTCAATTGTAGCCGCTGCAAGTTTAATTCTCCCCACATTTAATGCATTAATTGCTATTTTAAATCCCCCTCCTCTTTCGCCAAGAATATTTTCAATTGGGACTTTGGTCTCATTAAAAAATACTTGTCTAGTTGAAGAGGCTCTTATGCCCAATTTTTCTTCCTCTTCGCCTAAAGTAATACCATTTTTTAAATCAACTGGAACAATGAAAGCAGAAATATTTTTATCATTTCCTATTCTAGCAAAAACTATAAAAAGATTAGCAAAACCAGCATTGGATATCCATATCTTTTGGCCAGTAATTAAATAATGTTTTTTATCATTTGACAATTTAGCCACTGTTTTCCCAGAATTGGCATCAGAACCTGCACCAGGTTCTGTTAAGCAGTAGGAACCAAACCACTCTCCAGAAGCCAATTTTGAAACGAACTTTGCCTTTTGTTCTTCATTTCCATATAAAACTATTGGCATTGTACCAATTCCTGTATGGGCTCCAAATGCTGTTGAAAATGATCCATTGGCACCAGAAATATATTCACAAACAAGCATCGAAGAAGTAAAAGACATACCCATTCCACCATATTCCTCAGGTACACCAACACTCAAAAAACCTAACTCGCCCGCTTTTTGCATTACCTCTTTCGTGTATTCATAGTCCTTATTCTCAAACCTTGGTCTCTCAGCAATTATTTCTCTGTCAACAAATTCTTTGACCGAATCTCTCATTAAAATTTGTTCTTCACTAAAATCTTCAGGAGTAAAAATTGTTTCAGGGAATAATTCTTTAACAATAAATTCAGAACCTTTGATTGATTTTTTGGATAATGTTTTCATAATGTTTAAAAATAATTTAAGGCTTGTTCTTCTTCAATTTGATTTTTAATGGCCGCGATGACTTCATAAAAATTTTCTATTTTTTTCTTATCAATTTTTTTTTCAAGACCACTATTAAACTCTAAAACAATTTTTTTCGAAAGGTCCCTTTTTTGCTTTCCCTTTTTAGTCAAAAAGATAAGTACACTTCTACCGTCTTCTGGATTTGGTTTTCTTGTTATAAATTCTCTTTCCTCCATTGTATTAAGGAGTCTTGATAGACTTGTGCTTTCCATACCCATTTTGGGCCCTAAAGTAGTTGATGGTGTACCTTCAGCATCAATGCTTAAAAGAGTGAAAGCCATTGTCATTGTTCCACCATATTTTAAAGCTTTCTCGTTATACATGTTCGTTATTTGTTGCCATGTACTTCTTAAGGCGTATTCAATTGTTTCTTTTTTCAAAATTTTATTTAAATATAAAAAAAAATATTATGCAAGAATATTATTCTTGAATAATTTATTTTTGAAAAGCGAAAAATCTAAGTATAAATTTTTTCCTTTAGATGAATGAATTTTTTTATGATGGATTTTCTCTTTAATTTCATAGTTGGGGTTAAAAGACCATTATCAATTGACCATATTTCAGGTGTAAGTTCAAACTTCTTGATTCTTTCCCAATCACCAAATTCGTTATTTATTTTTCTAATTTCTTCATCAATCTTAATTAATAATTCTTTGTTTTTACAAATATTTTTAAAATCATCTAAATTTTTAGTTTTGTTTCCTGGTAGCCAATTTTTAATATATTCAAAATCAGGTTGGATTAAAGCGCTTGGCATTTTCTCTCCCTCTCCAATCACCATTATTTGTTCTATAAATGGCGACCTTTTCATTCTATTTTCAATTACTTGAGGAGCTATATATTTACCACCTGATGTTTTAAAAAGTTGTTTTTTCCTATCTGTTATTTTTAAGAATCCCTCATTGTCTATTTCTCCTATGTCACCTGTGTGAAGGAAACCATTTTTGATTGTTTTTGATGTTAATTTTGGATCCTTAAAGTATCCTTTCATCACGTTAGGTCCTTTACATAAAATTTCTCCATCTTTTGCTATTTTTACTTCTATACCTTCAATTATTTTTCCCACGTAACCGAATTTTGTTCCACCTTTTTTAGACTCGCTAATAGATATTACTGGTGATGTTTCTGTGAGCCCATACCCTTCCATGATTTGGATTCCTGCAGCTGTGAAAATTTTTGAAAGTCGTGGTTGAAGAGGTGCACTTCCAGAACAAATTAATTCCAGCCTTCCTCCTAAAGCACTTTTCCACTTTGAGAAAACTAAAAATTTAGCTAATTTAAGTTTAAGGTTATAAAGAGTACCATTTCGTCTTTCAATACTAAATCTATCAGCAATTGAAATAGACCATTTATATAAACTTTTCTTTATTCCTGTAAAACCTTCAGCTTTACTCTCTATTTTATCAAATATTTTTTCAATTAGTCTAGGAACAGCTGTCATATAGAATGGTCTAACCTCCTTTAGATTCTCTGATATAGTTTCTAATGATTCTGCAAAATAAATTTCTACTCTGCTGTAATAATACATGTAAATAATTATTCTCTCAAAAATATGACACAAAGGCAAAAAACTAAGTGCCTTATTTTTATCTTCCATAGGGGGTAGTCTTTTACTTGCTGATAAGATATTTGATACTATATTTTTATGCGTGAGCATTACTCCTTTAGGTATACCTGTTGTTCCAGATGTGTATATTATTGTAGCTAAGTCGTCAGGTGAAACATTATTCATTCTCAAAATCACTTCTCCTTTCATAGATTTATTATCATTTTCAAATAATTGATTCCAACTTGGACAATTTTGAAATTTCTCAAAAGAATAAATTTTTTCCAATTTGGTTTTTTTCTTTATTTGATTAATCTTATTGAATATATCTTTATCAGAGACGAAACATATTTTACTTTCGGAATGGTTTAAAACATATTGAAATTCATTTATTGAAATCGTTGGATATATTGGAACTGTTACGGCTCCAATTTGCAAAATTGAGTTGTCAGCTATACACCATTCAGTTCTATTTTGAGTTGAGATTAGAGCTATTTTGTCTCCCTTTTTTATACCAATTTCAATTAATTTTCTTGAAATTATTTGAACTTTTTCATAAAAATCAGTGGTACTAAGGGACTCCCATTTTCCTTCATATTTGGTATTAATTGATTTATCAAGTGGATTTTCTAGTTGGTACTCCAAAAAGTCAAAGAGTCGTTTTGGTTTTTTCACAATACAAGTTAAAAATATTAATTTTTAAATTAAATTTATTTGGTATTGATTAACCATTTGTATGCATTCTCAAATGCAATTACCCAGGGGCTTACCGAATCATTTTTCCTGTTTTCCGGGTAGTATGCCCAGTTCCAAGGGAATGTAGATCTTTCTAGATGGGGCATCATTACTAGGTGTCTCCCATCTTTGCTACATACCATAGCTGTATTAAAATCGGACCCATTAGGATTTGAAGGATAGTTACTGTAATAATATTTCCCTGGGATTTCGTATTTTTCTTCTTTATACGGAAAAGAAAACCTTCCCTCTCCATGAGCTGACCAAATGCCAAGGACAGATCCTTCAAGGCTTTTCATCATTATAGAACTACTCTTTTTAATTTGTATTGATGAGAATATACATTCAAATTTACCTGAAGTATTGAACTCCATTTTAGGTTTTTTTTGGTCATCGGGGTTGATCATCCCCAACTCAATAAAAAGTTGGCATCCATTGCAAACACCTAAAGTTAAGGTGTCGTCTCGATTAAAGAAGTCAGATATAATCTTTTTAGCATTTGAATTATATTTAAACGCACCAGCCCACCCTTTAGCAGAACCTAAGACATCCGAATTTGAAAAACCACCAACCGCAACGAGTAAATTAATATCATGTAAATTTTCTCTTCCCTCAATTAAATCTGTCATATGAACATCCCTGACTTTAAAACCGCACATATCCATAATGTATGCCATTTCCCTCTCAGAATTACTGCCTTTTTCCCTTAAAACTGCTGCATTGAGAGTTTTATTTTTTTTCTTAGGGTAAATGCCATTAAAATCTAAAGGGAATTTAAATTTTAGAGGTTGTTTTATAATATTATCTGCTCTTACTTTAGCTAATTTCTCCTTAGTTTGAAATTGTTCCATTTTGGTAGAAATTTCCATCCATTTCTTTCTATAGTTAGATATTTGAAGTATAAACAATTTAGAGTGATTTTTTACTTTTAAAATAGATTGATTCACTACACTACCGATCCTTGTGCATTTAATATTTTCATTTTTTAGTATTGATGTAATATTATATTTCGATTGAATTACCAATCCTATTTTTTCTGAAAAAAATATTTTTGAAGTGTCTTCTTCTTTTAAACCATCTAAGTCTAGATGCATACCAATATTTAAGCTAGGAAAACACATTTCCATCAGAGTGGTTATAATTCCTCCTGATCCAATATCGTGTCCCGAAGATATTTTATCACTACTTATTAGTTTTTGAATTATATTAAATACTCTCTTAAAGTATAAATCATCTTTTATTGTTGGCGCTTTTTTTCCTATAGATTTATGAATCTGAGCAAATGCAGATCCTCCTAAATGAAAGTCATCATTTGACAAATCTATGTAAAATATATCTCCACCGTTTTCTTTTAAAACAGGGGAAACAATCTTGTTGATATCTGAACAGTGTCCTGCTGCAGAAATAATTACAGTACCTGGGCACAAAACGTCCATTTTATCATATTTTTGGGTCATTGATAATGAATCTTTCCCAGTAGGTATGTTAATTCCTAAGTTAATTGCAAAAGTTGAGCATGCCTCAACTGCTTTATATAATCTATCGTCTTCGCCTTTATTTTTACATGGCCACATCCAATTAGCTGACAAAGACACACCTTTTAGTCCTTTTTCAAGAGGTGCCCAAATTATGTTCGTGAGTGATTTAGCAATTGAATTAATACTTCCAATTTTAGGATCAATTAATCCAGCAAGTGGAGCATGGCCTATTGACGTAGCAACTCCATTTTTTCCGTTATAGTCCAATGCCATTACTCCGCAATTGCTTAACGGTAGTTGAAGTTCACCAACACATTGCTGCTGAGCAACTTTTCCTGTAACACATCTATCAACTTTGTTTGTTAGCCAATCTTTTGAGCCTACTGATTCAAGTTGAAAAATTTTCTCAATATTTTCTTCAATTTTATTTTTGTCATACACTATTTGCTTAAAAGAACTTTTACAGGTCTGATCTTTAATTATAGTTTTTGGAGAATTACCAATTAAGTCTCCTATCTTCATTTCTAAAGGAATGTCTTTATTTTTTTTAGAAAAAAAAGAAAAAATATTGTCTCCTGTAACTTCTCCAACAACATAAAAAGGTGCTCTTTCTCGTTTTGCAACTTTTGATGCAAATTCTATATCTTTTGAAGAAATTATTACCCCCATTCTCTCTTGAGACTCATTTCCTATAATCTCCCTGTAAGAAAGTGTAGAGTCTCCGATTGGTAAATTATCAATATTTATTTTCCCTCCACATTCTTCAAGTAGTTCGGATAGACAATTTAGATGTCCTCCAGCACCATGATCATGAATGGAAACTATTGGATTAGTCGAGCTCTCAACCATAGACCTAATTGCATTCATAACTCTTTTTTGCATTTCCGGATTAGATCTTTGAACTGCATTTAGTTCAAGTTGAGTTTTAAATTTTCCTGTATCTGAAGAAGATACTGCAGCACCTCCCATACCAATCCTATAGTTGTCACCACCAATAATTACAACTTTATCCCCCTTTTGAGGTTTAAATTTTTTTGACTGATCAGCTCTAGCGAACCCAATCCCTCCGGCTAACATTATTACTTTGTCATACCCATAAAAATTTTGATTCTCTTTATGTTCAAATGTTAAAATAGAACCGTTTATTAAAGGTTGACCAAATTTATTACCAAAGTCGGAAGCACCATTTGAAGCTTTAGTTAAGATCTCTCTCGGAGATTGATAAAGCCATTTTCTTTTAAATATTGAATTAAA
>CETK01158238.1_pt1 | contig 12413 bp, 9 predicted proteins | sample 361431 | NCBI WGS metagenome assembly CETK01 (sample SAMEA2622452, study PRJEB7988) | marine metagenome | biome: marine biome (ENVO:00000447); feature: surface water layer (ENVO:00002042); material: "saline water (ENVO:00002010), including plankton (ENVO:xxxxxxxx)" | depth 5 m | reverse complement strand
TTCCCTCCTATTAAACTATTATTTATTCTTCGTCTTTTTTACTTTCTTGATTATAAAACTTCGCGACTTCTTCCCACTCCATTTTTACTTTTAATTCAGAAATTGCGTCATCAATAATCTTTGCATATTTATCGCTTGCTAAATAATAGTCTTTATCATAAGCGAAACCTTCGCATTCAGGACAATCCGCATATATATCATCATCTTTTTCTGGTATTTTATTACCTTCATTTTTTCTATATAATTTACCTGGTCTTTTCTCTATCTTATTAGCTTTTACAAAAGCTGAAGTAGAACGACTTCTAGTTGAACGACGATGTGGTTTTGCTAGTAACATGTTTTTTGTATTGTAGTGCTATTTTATAATAATTTGTTTTGTAGTTAATTCAAATATCATGATTAATTTCAATTCAATTTTTTTTTTAGATTTACCTGGAATATATAAATTATTTATTCTTTATATAATTTATATAATATGGCTAGTCTAGCTGTTGATAAAAATAATGGAATTATGAAAATAAATTGGACTATACACGGAGGAGGTTCTGATGGTTATTATTATAATGAAGGTGGATTACAGGCAAAAAAGGAAATGCATGAGGATTTTGTTAAAGTAAAAGATTTATTTGAGTATATCAACGATCAGTTACCTCAAGAAAAGAAGATTAAAAGTTTAAAGATTTTTAGATGGACTTCGCCCGGAGCTTCAATTGTATCAAATGAAACAATAGATGACGTATTTAGAGAAATATTTGAACATCCATTTTGGCCTCAATTGTATCAGGGTGCTTGGAAAACAAGAAGTGCTATGGGTAAAAATTTTAAACATCTTGAATCTACCGTGGGTAGTGATGAAATGGATAAAAGAGGTCCGGGTGAATTATTGAAAGATTTACAATTGTTCATGTATGATGAAGCTAATCCACAAGAAGCAAGTGATATTTTTTTAAATGAATTATTATCTACAGAATTTATTAATAAATATACACAAGCAACTTCAAGTGATTTTGGTATATGGACATTACATGATAAGGGTAATTATGAGGACGCATATCCAGAATTTGAAAAAAGAGTTAAAGCAAAAACCAGAAAAGAACAGACATCAAAAGCACAAAAACTTCATGAAGAAATTTTTAAAACGAAAGAAGGTAAGGCTGGTAATACGCCAACTATTAAGATGACAGAAGCAATAAAAGATATTATAGTAACATTAGCAAAGAATTATTCTGATGGTGATTTTCCACAACATTGGGAATTTTTTCCAGTAACTTGTTCTCCTATGACTGGTGTGGAAGGTAGAAGAACTTTAATTGAGAATAGAAAATTTGATAAAGATAGATATAAAGTACATGATGGAGCATTTAGACACACAGGACCACCAGCTAAGCCCCCTCAACTTATTCGTTTACACACTAATGCCGGATTGACTTTTGGTTATATGCTTAATATAGCAAAAAGATGTAAAGTATTTAATGATGGTAAAAAAAGAAGAGAGAAATGGGTTGCCGACTTTAATGAAAAAGCAAATCATACGAAATGGGAAGATAGTATTGATAAATTAAACCCTCATGAATTGATATTTTATAATACATTTGATTGTATGGACCCGGATGAACGAAGACAATTGTATATTGATATTAATATGTTTTTACAAAATGTACGACCCAACGCAACGAGACAACAAGGAAATGTTTTTAATGCTATCGCAATAGATAAACCATCACAGAATAATATCAATTTATTTGATGATACACAATTTAATGCTTTTATAAAAACATTAGAAGCGGGTGTTAAATTTGATAGTAGAATATCTGGTACAGGTAGTAGTTTGGTTAGCAAAATAGAAGCGAATTCCTTCGCCTATATAAACGAAATAATAAACGAAGTTGATAATGTTTTATTAGAAAAGGGTATGCATGAAAAAACACCAGAGAACCAATCAATAGATGAAGCTAAATATAAGGAATTAAAGGAAAGTGTACCAAAAATATTAAAATTGTTATTTTATGTTATTTATCAAGCTTCGCATCATGAAGATGGTATTGCGAAAGATTATGGATTGGATGTACAATATAATTTTGGAAAGTCTTCAGGGTCAAGCACCAATTATTCTATGGGTGATCCAGGATGGGGATATATCGAGGATTATAATTTTGGAAATGCAATTAATAAATGGGTAAAATCATTTTGGGCTGGTTGGTCGTGGCGTCCAAGAAAGATGAATAGTGTTGGTCAGCAAAGAATGGCAAAGGGAGTAAGCGACCAATTAGTATCGGTTTTATTAAATAAAGGACCGTTGCCTTCTGCAGGATACGATAAATGGCAGGATAATGCATATGAATATTTACAATATGCTGATGGTTTTATTAGAGACAGTTATGATAAAATTAAACACGATATTGTTTATTTTGCTACTGATGAGGTCATAACTGGTGCCACTGAAGAAGAAGCAAAACAAAAATTAAAAAGTAAAGTAATGTCATTTATGCCTTCAGACAGTAGTAATGATAATAATTTTGATACATTTTACAAAAGTGTAACCGGGGCAAAAACTATAGAATTTGATGCCACTAAAGGAAAATTTATTAAACGAAAAAATGGAGGTAGAAAAAGAAAGAAGAGAACTCGTAGAAAAAGAAAGATAAAGTTAAAATGGTCTAGAAAATGTAAAAAACGAAATAAAAAGAAAATTATACGTATAAAAAAAATCAGAAATAAGACTACAAGAAGTTATATTAAAGTTAAAAAAAGGAGAAAGAAAACACGTGGAACTAGATAATTAAAATATCATATGTAAATTATATTTTAATTAGAGAAACGTGATAAATTAGATAGAGATTTTTCAATAAGAACTTTTAATTTTTCTTCTTTATGTTCAATTGAAAAGGGATATGGTGGGTCATATATTTTTTTAGCTTCTTCCTTTGTAGGTTTTTTCATTTCATTACCAAAATACTTATTATAACTTTTAAATTCATCGATTAATTGTTTATGTTTTGTTTCATAGGCTTTTGGTGAATTATAGTATAAACGACTATTTGCCCAAAATTGAAGAGAATATACGAATGCTATTAATCCTCCCATAAAATTTTCAAATGTGTGTCTCCATCGGTGGTAATCTATGTCTGTTTTCCAATCAAAAGCATAATTTTTTAGTGCGTCTTTCATCTTTATCTTTGCTTCTTTTTTATTGTAATCGTAACCAACAGCTAATTTATTTTTTTTCGATGAACCATTCCATTTAAGATTAGGTCCTATTACTGTATATTTATTAACAGAGCAACAACTTTCATCATCATCAATAAGTTCGCGACCTTTTCCTTCTTGTTGTGTTCTTTTGCGTGAAGCTAATACATAAGGGTGAGCAAAATCAATTAATTTAAAATCTATTCCTTTACCACCATTAACCAATAAAATACTACAACCAATAAATGCTATTGCATGTTGTTTTTCACCATGAAATGCTTTAAAATTTTCTTCAATAACTTCTTTTTCAAATAGTTTTAATTTTTTACAAAATTCTTCAACGTGTTTATCTGGTGTATTGTAAAATAGTACATCATAAATAAAACCTGGATTTAAAAGATATAAATGATATTGGTCGGGTTTTTGGTGGATGGGGACCCATTTGGGGAGAGGATATTTTTGTTGAGGGTCGAACATACCTGCTATTTTTCCTTCTTTTGTGGTTTTATGCCATCCACTTTCTTTTTGAAATTTTTTACTTATATTATTTATTTCATTTACAAGAGTTGAACCTTCGGCACGAAATCCTATTTCATTTGATATAGATTGTTCTTGATCTCTTTGTGGTGTATTTTCTACACCTTTTTTACCCTTTTCATGTAAAAAAGCAGTTTTATATCCAATTTTAAAATCAAAATAATGAATTTTTTCTTTGCCTTTCCTTACCGTATTTTTGGCATTAGACATGGGAATATAATAATCCAATTCTTTTAATACTTTGGGGTCTTTATCTATCATAGGATTACTTGGTTTACACAAACTATCTGGTTTAAATTCAGCAATATATTTTTTAAAATTTTCAAATAGTTTATTTGGATTTTCTTTTTTATATAAAAATTGATAAAATTCATATTCTGTTACGGAATCATCAACCCATTTTTTCCCTCCAAAAATATCACATTTCCCGCCATTTTCTTGTTGTGTAACATATATATTAACAAAGGCACCCGGGTGTCCACCCATTTCAGCTGGATTCTCTGGTAAAAAGGGATGTAAATCGATTATATCACTACATTTTTGGTCTAATTCAGCATCAATTTCAAGAAAATCATCAGCACTTGGTTTATTGCCGAAATTTTTTTCAAAATTTTTTAAATTTTTAAAGAATTTATCATTGACGGTTCCATTTTGTTTTGCGGTTCTTATTTTATCTTTTACAGCTTGTAATAAATTTTTTTGTTCTTGTTTTGACATTTTTTGAATTTCTTCGTCTGTTTTATCGAGTTGAAGATAGTACATTCTTTTATTATGTTTAAATCCAATAGCACTACATCTTTTATCACCTTGGCGAAGACCACGATTAGTATTTTCCTGTTCTTTTGTTTCTTGTACTTTTTGATTACCAATTCCTTTTCTACGTGTAATCATTTGTGAGTCGTCAGATTTATATAACTCATCGTCGTCATATTTATATATAGAACCACTACCACATTCTCTAATGCCTCTTTCTATTGCGTTTTGCACAATTAACCATTTGGCAGAATCAGGCACACCTGGACGTGCGTTTTCTCGTACTTCTGTTAACAATTGATTTATACTATCGCATCCATCATCTTTCATTTTTTTTTTAAAATATTCCGCTTGTTTATTATTATCCATGTTTTGAAATTCATCGTTTAATAAATAGTCTTCGTTTTCTAAATAAATTCCCATATTAGGATTTGCTTCTTCAAATTCTGTATCTTCTTTCTTTTCTTCGTTCATTATATATTATTAATTGATAAATATATAATGAAATTAATTTATAGAATCACATTTGTTTCCACCAAGAATGAATTTAAAAATACTAAAACTCTTACCATAACTCTTTTTTTCATAAATAAAATAATCCACAATTCCGTAAATAAAAACAAATAGTGAAGCTCCTAGCGCAATCTTAATTGTTTTTATCATATTTTCATTTTCTTCTTCATTTATCATTTCGCGATTTTCCCAATATAATCTTTGCGTATTTATTAGATATACGCTAAATAATAAAATGTATAAAATGGCATTTGGGAGTAATTTCATTTTAGATGTTAATAAGAAAACGAAATATAGTATGATACCAAAAATCATGGTATCAATTACATTTCCATTTGACCAATCAACGCCAGCTTTATCTTGTTGTTTCATGTCAAAAGACCAACCACCTTCCAACATTATAAATAAAAACATGATCAATATACCAATAAAATGTTTTCCCATAACGCTATTTTGTAGATAATGATGCGTTTGACATGGTAATACTTGTGTAACATAACCACTAGCAATAACTACAAAAGAAATGAATAAGAATCCTATTTTAGATGCTTCCTTTTTAATAATACTATCTACTGCTGTTAACATATAATATAATATTATATATAAATTTTCTTGGCCAGGAATCCTGGAAATCTTAAAAAAAAAATTGATTTAAAAAAAGTCATGAAATGTAAATTAATATACCAATTACAAGTTAAACTAAAATCATGAATACACAAACAAATACACAAAATACATATACAGTTGAAGAAGTAGCTACTATGTTACTAGCTCTATCAGGTCGCGTGGATAATATAGAAGCACAATTAAGTAAAAAATCTCTTAAGAAAACGGCAAAACCAAAACGTTCTGCTGAAGAGATTGAAGCTGATAAAATGCGTAAACAAGCTGCTAAAGATGCTAAGAAATTAGCAGCAGCAGAGGCTAAGGCAGCTAAGAAATTAGCAGCAGAACAGGCTAAAGCTGAGAAGTTAGCAGCGAAACAGGCTAAGAAATTAGCAGCAGAACAGGCTAAAGCTGAGAAAAAGTTAGCAGATGAGAAGGTTAAAGCTGAGAAGAAATTAGCAGCAGCACAGGCTAAAGCTGAGAAGTTAGCAGCTAAAGAGGCTAAGAAAGCAGCTAAGGGACCATCATTGGATAAGACATATACAAAAAAACGTTTTAATTTGTATAGAGACCTTAAAACTGATGATCCTGAAAATCAATTTAAAGGTATGAATGATAAATTTTTAAGGATTGCTAAGAAAAAAGATGGTTCGGATACAACAGTATATCGCGTAAGTCCTAATAATTGGACTGAAGAGGCTACCAAGCATTTTGAATCTCTGGAAGATAAATGGGATAGGAAATCGTTGCCATTCAGTCCTAATTATGTTGCTCCAGAACCAAAGATAAAGCCAGCTAAAAAGAAAGCACCTAAGAAGAAAAAGGTTGCTAAAAAGACATTGGTTGAACAAACAGCAGTGATTGATACTGATGACGAGTTAGAAGAGCAACCGCCAGCAGAATATTATGTTCATAGATGTTTTCGTATGAGTAAAAAATCCAGTGAAACCACGTGGGTGCGATTTTACAATCAAAAAATTATGAATCAAGAAGTTAAAGAACGAGGTTTAGTTCCTCTTAACCAATGGGCGTGGATGAGATTTCCAGGCGATGATAAATTTAACGATAAAACATATGAAACAAATCCTTTAGCTCCAAAAGTGGGTAAGAATATTGTAAAGGATGGTAAAGTTGTAGGAAATTGCTGCGAGTCATTCAATCCTGTTACAGAAGATGATAAAGATGCTGAAACAGTTGGTCAAGCAGATGATGAAGAAGAGTTGGATGAGATTGAAGATGATGATGAAGATCTTATTCCAGATAAATTAGAAGATGACATTGAATATGATAGCGATGGATATAGAGAGTTTTACAATCCAACTTATGATGGTGAAGCATTGAAAATCACGAAAGATAATAGAGTCTTTAAAGCAGATGGAATCACATTCTTAGGTAGGTATAATGATGCAACATTAGCTATTACAAATGAGAGTAGTGATGATAGTGAAGATGACGCATTTGGAAGTGAGAATGATATGGTTGACGGTGAAGTATTTTAAGTATAAAAATAAATAGGAGGGAAGAATAGTGAGCTAAGGCTCATATTTTTTATTTAGCATTCTATTATATATATATATATGGATTTAGAAACTGATTATTGGCATGAAATAGATAAAAAGCGCACACCCGTTGAAAAAAAAAAGAAAGCCACGTTGATTTTAAAGGATAAACAGCCAAAACTACCTGTTTATTTACAAAGTTTTACAGATAGAATAACTAATAGTAGGTCTGATTTTTATAATAGTAATAACGATGAAATTTTTCAGGAAAACTATTATGATGATTATAATGAGGTAAAGATTCGTGATGCCAAATCTTTAGGCATGGTTTACGAGATGATAGTTCAATCAGGTTCAGGAAGTAAATCGCGACATAAATTGGAAACCAGTTCGGAAGGTATAGCATTAGGTGATCCGGGTTCACAAACTAGAGCAATTGTTGGAGATCCTATTGGATGGAAACCAGCAAATAAATTTAAAGACGGTTGGAAAACAGCTACTAAAATTTCTGAAGGTAGTTGGCCTCCAAAAGATACATTTATAAATGGTAGAAATGGTCAAAAGACAAATCGTTTGGGATGTGCAAAAATAACTACAAGTAACTTTTATCAGTGGGGAAGGTATAATTGTTGGATATGTGGTATGCCTTTACATTGGGATAATACAAAACCAGAAGGAGAGCATAAATTACCATATGGTTTTATGTGTGTATTTGGTCCAGGTCCTGTAAGTAAATTATGTCTTGTTGAAGATGAGGACGATGATACTGAAAAAGGACTTGATTTTCAAACAAATAGAAGGTCTATTTATAGTTCTATATCGTCTAAATTAAGCGCTCGTTTTTCTCCACAATTTAATAGTTGGAAAGATGTTTGTAGAGGAGAAGAATATGCTTGGTCTCATCCATATTGTAATAAAATAAAACATAGTATTAATTTTGTTAAATTAGGAACGAAAAATAATGGTGATTTGGTATATTATATTAATTATTCGGGTATCAAATTTGTAGCTGATATTATAGCACAACAAAAACCTGTGAAAATAGGAGGAAGATATCAATTATCCGGGTCTGAAAAATCTGCGAAAGGAGGTTCAACTTTAAGATCAGTGCGAAATAAATTATTAGCTGAATGTAATACAGGTAATCCAAATGACTTGGACCCACGTGGTCGTGGAAGATATAGAACGTGGGGAGCTGAATTTATGTATGAAAATATGGTAAAACAATTAAAACCATTAGTATATTTATTAAATGAAAGTTTTCCTGATATTGATACTCATTATTTGTATGATTCACAGGAAAAAATAAGAACAAATGTTTATTTTAATTATAAAAGATTGTGTAAAGCATTTCCCATTTTGAAAAGGGTGTATAATAATAAAAATATGGATTTGGTGGATTTTTTTGATAATGTAGATTCAGATCGTGATGATCATATTAGAGATAGAAAGAAATTTTTAAATACATTATTTGATAATAATAATACAGGGGCTTATATAGGATCTGGTGGTGGTAAGATTCCAGAGAAAACATTACAAAAATATAACATAACACAAGATAAAGTAGATACGTTTATAAGACAATTTACTGATTTAAAATTATATGAAAAAATGTTTCCAGATGAAGAAAATATATTTGAAGATCCTTTTAATCCTAATAGCTCTGACGTTTTTAGACTTATAAACTCACAAGATGAATTAAATAAAATTATGGGTAATTCAGTAATTGAAGAAAGTGAGGGTGAGCCGACAACGATGATGATGTCGTCAACTTCCACAACAGATGATGGACCTATTATAAAAGATACATATATATTAAATGATATAGATACTTTTTTTATGGAGGAAAAAGATTTAAAAACTAATTTTCTAGTAAAATTACGCGACGAAATTCTTGAAGACCAAAATTTAGAAAGTGACCTCACCGCCGCTGTAAAAAATATGATTTGGTTGGATTGGTATAAAAAATTAGCACCGTTATTTTTAAAATATTTTAAAAATTTTTTAGATGAAAATACAGATAAAGATTGGTATAAAAGTTGTTGTGCTGATGGGGGGAAATTAATAGATAAGATACATAATTATTTATATCCTGTACGAGAACATAGACCAACGATGATGAAACATTCAGGACAATCGTTTAGAAAATTATATAATAAATTGGTTGATTTGGAAATTGGTGAATTCGCGAATGGACGAAAGGCTGATATACATCAAAAAGATATGAATTATTTACATAGAGAAGAAAAATCTTTTTTAAAAACAGTGGAAGCAGAAATAGATGGTTATGTGAAAGAAAATATGGAAACAAATAAAATAATAGAAAAACTTCAAGAAAAATATAAAATTGGCAAAAAAAAAACTGATAATTACTCAAAACATTATTATAGAAATAATGATCTTGATGATATTGGAATGGAAAAGTTCAAGGAATTCATAGAAGATAAAAAATATAAAACTCCTATAGAGGTTGAGGAAATAGAAGAATTTTTAAAAACTTCATTTTCAAAATCAATGCCAAAACCTTTTACTACTTTTTTAAAAGGGGATAAGGATGGAAAACAATTAATAAAAGATAAAAGCGATTTACAAAAAAAATATAAAGGAAAAGATAATGATTTTATTATTCCAGGTCAGGATATAAATGATCCACAACGTGGGTTAAAAGCCTTGGCATATATCGGCGAAAAAGCGAAAATTCATAATGATGAAGAAGAATTGTTAAAAGAAAGTAAAAGAAGAGGAGATGTGATGATGATGATGGATATAGAAGATAGTGATGATGAAGTTGTTGAGTTAGATAAAACGAAAGGTAAAAATGTACTTACAAGTGGAACACCACTTCGGGCACACGGTCAATCTAGCACAAAAGGAAAAAATCCAAAATTTGCTCCAAAAAAAAAACAACCTCGAAATATGGATAGTGATATGGACGTAGTGAATGAAACGCAAGAGCAAAGAAAAAGAAGACTATCACAGAAGCAGTTAGTAATAAAGAAAAGTCGTAAAGAAAGAGGAACACTAGTGCCATTTGATAGTGATGATGATGATACAAAAACAGATACTGAGATGGAAGGTGGTAAGAAGAAGAAAAGAAAGAAAAAGACAAGGAGAAGACCTAAAAAGAAAAAGAAAAGGACAAGAAGAAAGAAACGTAAAAAGAAAAGATCAAAGAAAAAGAGAAGAAGAAAAAAGAGAACCCGTAGGAAAAAAAGAAAATCAAGAAGCAAAAAAGCTGGTACTAAGATTGATGGTCAGGATTGTTGGAATAGTGAGCCGTGGCCACCTTGTGATAAAGATAAATTGGAACAGGCTTTACTTCATAGACTTCCATTGAACGCATGGTCTGTAATGAATATGAAGTCTAATGCTGATTTTATGTTTATTATGGAATGTGATTCAAATGAGAATGCTGACCCTAATATATGGGTATTTCCAGATGAATTAAAGCAAGGGGGTTATAATCATCATTGCGTGGCTAATCATAAAAATATTAAGGCAGCAGGGACACTAAGGAAAATTGGAAATATGATTAGAATAGATGCTTGTAGCGGACATTATCAGCCTGATGGAGAGGTATCATTACCAAAAGTAGTAAATTATTTAAAAGATAATAATATTATATCAGATACAGCTGTTGTTGTAAAAAAAGAAATATCAGAAAATTGTGGAAAATATACTAAGAAAATGTTAAATCGCGATGAATATCAATTGACTTATGAATTAAATCCAGAATTATTTGATGAACAAGGAGGAGCAAAAATGAAAATTGATTATGAATTTAAACCTGAAATTAAACCTGAAATTAAACCTGAAATTGAACGATTAGCTACAGATGATAGTTCTGATTTATTAACTTTTGCGGATAAAATGGAAGAAGATACTGACGATGATAATTAGATAATTTTCTAATCTAATAATAAATGAAATTAAATTTACTTCATTTATTAGTAATACTATTTTTAGCTATAGTGACTTATGATTTATTTATGTCGGGAAGACCCAAGAAGAGAGTTAGGTTTAATTTACAACCAACTTATTTTGGAGTGCCAGGTAAAAGACCGCCAAATCCAATGGTTAGATGGGCATATGGACGACACTAAGTAATTTATATAACTCAATAATAATAATAATGGCGTTTGCCCATAAAGGTATTAACCAAATAGGAACGATTCCAATTTCAGGTTTTTTATATGTCCAAGTGTTTTTCATATTGCTAACAAGATGTTCACTAAATGCGGAACCTGAACTGATAATTAGATAAACAATTGCATAATAGTAAGATACATTAAATACATAACAAGAAAAGATAAAAATAACAATTAAAGCAATTAGACGGTAAGTGTTTTGTGTTATTTTATAAAAAACGTTTAAAATGGCTACATATATTAATAATAATTTGGTTCCAACTTCGGTTATATGATTGGTTATCATTAATATATGTTGATAAATTATTTACCGAATCTTCTGTTACGATGAAAGAATTTTTTTATAATTTTATTTAAATCGGATAAGGTTATATCAGGCCATAATGTTTTTTCAAAGAAAAGTTCAGAATATAAAATTTTAGTAGGAAAGAAACCAGAGATCCGTTTTTCACCTCCACTTCTAAATACAACATCTATATTGGATTGTTCTCTATTATAATTTTCCATATGATTGGAGCCGTAATTGGTCATGTCTTTATTGTAATCATAAGCGATTGCGATATTCAATGTGAATTTCTTGGCATCAGGATTTTGATAATTAGATTTTAATTCTTTTTGTAATTCATTAATAATATCTTGTATGTCATTTGGTAATAAACTTATATCCCCTATGAAATTAGTAATTAGATTAATATTATTTTTGTATTTTTCTTTATTAGAATTGAATAAATTTAATGCGGTTGGTTCTAAATAATCGTGAGGATTTTTTATGATATCGTAAATTTTTCGTATTAGATTAAAAATGAGAGAGGGTGTATTATCGTTACGATTAATATTGTCAATGGAACAAACATATAAACTAATTTCATTAATTTGCTTAAGGTATTTAAATTTATCTGTATCATCTGTTAAGCACTTATTGATATGTGATAGAATTAGATGGGTCCAATGTTTGGTTAATGTATTTAAATTATAATCATTTTTTTTACACCATCTTCTGTTACCATCAGGTATAATCCCTAAATGAACCATATATATATAAAGAAACATATATATTTTAGTTTAAAGGCGCATAATATCTGAATGAAAGGAAGGGAATAATTTTTTATTCGAAGAATAAAAAATGCTAATAAAGTGGTGTTCGATGGGGAGAGGGTAAATCCAGAAAGAT